>MTLE01000181.1_pt2 | contig 132881 bp, 122 predicted proteins | sample 1982461 | NCBI WGS metagenome assembly MTLE01 (sample SAMN05712605, study PRJNA340218) | biofilm metagenome | isolation source: sample SPL anode biofilm adapted to -200 mV | place: USA | collected 2012-02-03
GGCGGTGCCGGCGGTGGTGTTGATGGCAATAAAGGGGGGCAGCGCATTCTTGAAGGTATCAACTCCGGCGAAATCACGGATATCACCGTCATTTGTGGCAACAATTCCGATCCCTTTGGCGCAGTCGTGGGAACTGCCCCCACCAAGGCTCACGAGCATGTCACAGTTGTTTTCGCGATACACCTTGATCCCGGCCCGCACGTTCAGATCGGTGGGGTTTGGTTCCGCGCCACTGAAAATGACACACTGGACACCGTCAGCCTCGAGCAGTTGTTTCATCCGATCGGCAACGCCAAGATCCGCCATGCCCTTATCGGTAACGAGCAGCGCTTTGGTACCCTTGAGAAACTGAGCGCAAGGTCCCAGTTCCTTTACAGCGCCGATACCCATCTTCGTTATTGCGGGGATATAAAAGTTGTATACCTGTTCAGCCAATGCCATAGTCTGTTTCCTCCTCGTTGGTATGGTTCGTTATCCGGATTGTCGCGCCACGCTCACAGCTCATTTCCCACCGCTGCCAGCACGTACATTCAAAGGTACCCATCACCCCCTTTCCTTCAAAATGTGATGCAGCCTGGCTGGTCGTACGGAGTGGCACGTCAAAGGTTACACCCATGGATTGCAGAGATCATGCCGCAGACCACAAATAAATTGTCAGTCAAAACAGTTATTTAAAACGAGGTATCGTCACAGGAAACAGAGAGGGGTGAAAAAAAGCTTACAGGATGGGAGGACAAAACAGCTCGAGCGGAGAGAAAAGCGGGCCAGGAGTGGAATGGGCGACGGTGTCAACAATGGTGACAGGTGTAAAAAAAGTTTCCCCCCCCGGTCATGGCAGGCGCAGAGGGCCGGGATGATGCAACGGGGATATGACCGGTGGGTTCAGGAAAGGTTTTCCCTGTTCTTGCGCAGGCGCTTGTTCAGGGTCTGGCGGGTGAATCCCAGCAGTGAGGCGGCAATCCCCTGATTGCCGTTGGCAAGCTTCATGGCTTCGTCCACCAGGTACTCCTCCACCTCGCGCACCGTGGGAAGCCTGTCCAGCGCCTGCCGCAGACCGTCCACCACACCCTTTACCGGAAGAGAAGCGGAGGACGACTGTGCAGAGCGGGTTCCGATGTGCTCCCTGAAGCGCTCCAGGGAGAGGACGCCACTACCGTGACGGGCCACGGCGTCGAAGATGAGCGCCTTCATCTCGCGCACGTTGCCGGGAAAATCGTACAGGGAGAGGAGGGTGACCAGTTCCGGTGGGTAGGACGGCTTCTTCTTTTTCAGCTCCTGTGCCGACTCCTCCAGAAAATGGTCCAAAAGCACCGGAATATCCTCGCTCCGCTGCCGCAGGGGGGGGAGCTGAACCTGATGGGTGCAGAGCCTGAAGTAAAGGTCGTTGCGGAACTTCCCCGTCGCGGTCAGTTCCCGGAGATCCCTGTTGGTTGCCACGATGACGCGGGCATCGCTGACCAGCGGCATGTCGGAACCGACCTGGTAGTACTCCTGTTCCTGGAGCAGGCGCAGGAGCTTGACCTGGGATACCTCGTGCAGGTCGCCGATCTCGTCCAGAAACAGGGTCCCGCCCGAGGCCTGGGCTATGAGGCCGGCCCGGGCCTGGTCCGCGCCGGTAAAGGCCCCCTTCTTGTGGCCGAACAGCGTGTCGGAAAACATGTTGTCGTCCAGACCGGCAGCGTTGACCGGCACGAATTTCCCCTTGAGCCCACTTGCCGTGTGGATCGCCTTGGCGATCAGCTCCTTGCCGGTGCCGGTCTCGCCGATGATGATCACCGGCTGCCGCGATGTGGCGATGACCTCGCAGTACTGGAAGATGGCCGACATCTTCGGGCTGGCCGAGACCAGGGCGGAAAAGGCGCCGGGATTCTCGATGCGGTTACTGAGCAGGTGCTCCCGCAGTTGGGACACCTGGTTCTTCAGACTGCTGATCTCCAGCGCCCTCTTCACACAGGAGACCAGGCGGGCATTCTCCACCGGTTTCACCAGGTAGTCGAAGGCACCTCCCTTCATGCAGTCGACGGCAATGTCGACCTCATCGGCCGCGGTCATGACAATCACCGGAATGTGGGGATAATCGCGGCTGAGCAGGGTCAGCAACTCCCTGCCGGACACATACGGCATGAACAGATCCAGGACGATCAGGTCGATCGTCTCCTTTTCCAGCAGCGACAGCACCCGTCGGCTGTCATCCAGGGTGCGTATCTCCCTGAAGCCGGCAAAACGGAGCAGGGATTCGGAAGAAAACAGGATGTGCTGCTCGTCATCCACGATCAGGATGGTAAATGTGGTGTTGCCGGTCATGATCAGGCATTCTCCTCAGGTTCGAAACGCAGGGCCGGTATTCTGACATAAAACACGGTGCCCTTCCCCGGGCTGGAATCGCACTCGATGATGCCGTTGTGCTCTTTGACGATGGTGAAGTTGATGGAAAGCCCCAGGCCGGTTCCGCCCCGGTCCAGCTTGGTGGTGAAAAAGGGATCGAAAATTGCCTTCTGCACCTCCTCGGTCATGCCGATCCCCTGATCCTCGACCCTGATGGTGATCTGTTCCAGGTACTGGGAATAGGAGGTCTGGATGGAAACCGCCCGGTCCCGGGAGGGAAGCGACTCGAGGGCGTTCATGGTCAGGTTGACGATCACCTGTTCCAGCTGGCGGAAACGCCCCCTGACCGGCGGAAGCGCCTTGTCCAGGCTGCAGCTGAAATTGTCGGTGTGCTGCTTGATCTTGTTGTGCAGCATGGAGAGCGCCGCCTCGATGACCTTGTTGATGTCTACCGGCTTGTCGAGACGGGTCTTTTCCTGACGCGCGAAATCCTTCAGACCGGTGACGATCCCCTTGATGCGGTAGGCCCCTTCCGTAAGGCCGGTGAGCATTTTGGGGATCATGGCCGCCGCCTCGCCGTAGCCCAGCTTGCCCAGGAAGAATTCTCCGTTCTCCTCGGCGTAGCGGGTGAGAACCCGGTTGATCTCGGGCCAGATGTCGCTCAGGAACTGGGCATTGGAGAGGATATAGTTGTTGGGATTGTTGATCTCGTGGGCGATTCCCGAGGCCAGGGTGCCGATCGCCGCCATCTTGTTGGCCTGGAGGAGGCGCTCCTGCATGATCCTGTTCTCCTCTTCGGCGGCCTTTCGCGCCGATATGTCCCGCACCACCGCCAGGACCTTGTACTCCCCCCCGATCACGGCTCCTTTCATGTTCACCTCGACCCAGAAGAGGCGTCCGGACCTGTCCTTGGCCAGCCATTCGAACAGGTGGGACTGGTCTCTCTTGGTCTTCCAGATCAGTTTCATCAAATCCTGGAAGGTATAGGGGGGGAATCCGGCGCTCAACTGTTCCACGTTGAGCAGCAAAACCTCCTCGCGCAGGTAGCCGTACATCTGGCACATCTTCAGGTTGACATCCAGCATGGCGCCGGTTTCCACGTCGAACACGAAGGTGGCGTCATTGGCCGCATCGAAAATGGCGCGGTAATTGGCCTCGGATTCCCTGAGCGCCTGCTGCGCCTGCTTGCGCTCGCTGATATCGGCCATGATCGCCACGTACCCGATGGTGCCCCCCTCGCTGTTCAGCATGGGGGCCGTTGACAGGCTGACGTCGATAAAATGGCCATCCCGGTGCAGCCGCCTCGTCTCCATGGATTGACGTTCCTCCCCCCTGTTCAGGCGGCGGATATTCTCCTTGAGTTCATCCATCAGTTCGATGGAGACGATGGGATAGGATTTGCCGAGCACCTCCTCTCTCTTCCAGCCGAACATCCGCTCGGCAGCCGGGTTCCAGAGAGTCAGGTTCAGGTCCAGGTCCAGGGTGAGTATGGCAGGCGGCGATGCGTTGACCAGCGCTTCCAGCATCTGGTTTGCCCCGCGAAGGGCGTCTTCGGCATGCTTGCGGTCGGATATGTTGCGCAGGTATTCGCCGGCCATGACCACAGTGCCGGATCCATCGAAAATGGGGAAAGCATGAATCTCCAGGTAGCCGACCCTGGGATTGAACTTCTCGGCGACGATGCTCATGCCGGTTTCGAATACCTGCACCAGATGGCAGGGGTCGCAGCGGCCGTTCAGGTCGGGATAATAGACCTCATAGCAGTGCCTGTTCTGCTTGCGCCTGTTAGGAGCGGCATACTCATGCCCTCCCCTCCAGTTGCTGTAGACGATCTTGAAATCCGTATCGACCACGGAGATCAGGTCGGGAATCGCCTGCAGGATGCTGTGCATCAGCTGTTTCGGCGATGAGCAGCCACTGTTCCGTGATGCATCCACGTCATATCCTCCTCATTGGGGATTGAAGCAGTGCTCAACTCTCATCCGCGCAAGACGGAACCATACAGGGGCACTCCCCAACGCCTATGGCCGTAAGGCGACCGGTTCATCAAGCACGATCAGATAGCCGTCCGGGTCGAAGCACCAGAGTTCCTTGACGCCGTACGGCTTGAGCTCCAGGGGGTAGAGAATCTCCAGATTCTCCTCCAGGATGGCATCGTTGATCCCCTCGATATCCTTGACGCTGAAATGCAGGGTCGCACCGATGCCGCGGGGGAACATGCCCAGGCGCTGCTCCAGCACCGGATGGGCCCTGACAACGTCGCTCTCGTCCACGAAGATGACGGCGATCTCCCCCATGTCCAGCATGAGGTGATCCGGCGCGCCGGGGGTGGTGAAGGAGCGCTGCACCGGGAGTTCCAGGATTCCGGCGTAGAACGCCTCGGTTACCGCCAGGTCCGCCACGCAGAACTGGATGGAATGACGGGAGCGATGCACGTTCATCTACACCCCCCCGAACAGGTACGAGGCATAGCCGGACAGGCGCGAGAGCCAGTTGGAGAAGAGCAGGATTCCGATCAGCATGAGAAAGACTCCGGTGATGATTTCAAACAGGCGGATGAAACGCTTGAAGCGGTTGAAGAGGGAGAGGAACTGGTGCAGCGCCAGGGAGGAGAGCAGAAACGGGATACCAAGTCCCAGGGAGTAGAGCAAAAGCAGGATGACCCCCTGGGCCACCCTCTCCTCGTTGGCCGCAACCATCAGGATGGATGCCAGGATCGGGCCGATGCAGGGGGTCCAACCGGCGGCGAACACCAGGCCGACCAGGAAGCTCCCCGCGTAGCCTGCGGGCTTGTTGCGCACGCTGATGCGTTTCTCCCCCAGCAGCAGCCTGAGCGGAACCAGGCCGGTGACATGGACGCCGAAGAGGAAGATCAGCAGGCCGCCGATCTTCCTGATGGCGGCGGCATGCTGCTGCAGCAGGGAACCGATCATGGTGGCCGAGGCGCCCAGGAGGACGAATACCGTGGTAAAGCCTAGGATGAAGCCGATGGAGTGAAGAAAGGTTTTTCGGCGCACCAGGTGCGAGGGATGCTGCTCCTGGAGATCGGCGAAGGAGAGTCCGGTGATGTAGGTGATGTACGAGGGAATCAGTGGCAGGACGCAGGGGGAGAGAAAGGAGAGCAGGCCGGCGACGAACGCGCCGGCATAGGTTACGTCCTGGGTATGGATCATGGTCAGCGCACACCCCCCTACTTCTTCATCAGGTCCTCAAGAAAGGCAATCGTATCGGGAGCATCCCAGGCAAGGGGACCGATGATCTTTTTGACGACGATGCCGCTTTTATCGATGACAAAGGTCTCCGGAACGCCGCTGACGCCGTAGGCGCCGGCAGCCTTGCCCTGGGCGTCGGTATAAGCCGGCAGCAGAAAGCCGTGAGTGCGGAAGAACTCCTCTATGGCCGTTTTGCCCCCCTCGTCCAGGGAGACGGCAACCATCTGGAACGGCTTGCCGGTCATGGAGGCGTTGAGCCTCATCATGGAGGGGATCTCTTCCCGGCAGGGGGGACACCAGGTGGCCCAGAAGTTGAGCAGCACAACCTTCCCCTTCAGCTGGGAGAGTCTCAGGCTGCCGCCGTTTAAGTCGCTGACGACGATCTCCGGGGCGGGCCTGTTTTCGGCGGCCGAGAAGGCGGCTCCCTCGATCCCCTGTTCGTTCCGCTGGCAGGCCATGGCCAGCGCGGCCAGGATTGCCAGCGCCAGCAGACAGAAACGTTTCTTCATGCTCCCTCCCCGTGGCGAACCGGGCTTCTCACTTGCTGCGGGTAACCACATACCCGGCCAGATCCAGCAGCGCATCCGCCACCGGACCGGAAGCGAACAGGCTCAACTGGTCAGCGCAGCCCTGGATGTAGCGCCGCGCGGCATCCACGGTGTAGTCGATGCCACCGTAGCGCTGCACCAGCCCCGACACCTGGCGGAATTCGTCCAGGGTCATCTCGTCCTTTTCAACGACCGCCGCGATCAGGTCGCGCTCCGGGGGAGTGCAGTGACGCAGGACATGGATCAGGGGCATGGTGATCTTCCCCTCCTCCAGGTCGTGGCCGATGCTCTTGCCGAACTCCTCTTCGGTGGCGATGTAGTCCAGCGTGTCGTCCATGAGCTGGAAAGCGATGCCCAGATTCATGCCGAAATCGGAGAGTGCCTGGCGCCGCTCCGGCGCGGCTCCCCCCAGAATCGCCCCGGCCTCGCAGGCCGCGGACATGAGGATGGCGGTCTTGGAGCGCACCACATCGATGTAGCGCTCCTCGGTCAGCTCCAGTTCTCCGGTGCAGAGCAGCTGCATGACCTCGCCCTCGGCGATCACCGTGGTCGCGTCGGAGAGCACCTTGAGGATATCCAAGCTGCCGACCGCAACCATCAGGGAGAAGGATTTGGAGAAGAGGAAGTCGCCCACCAGCACGGAGGCTTCATTGCCCCAGAGGGTGTTGGCCGAGGCCAGGCCGCGCCGCAGGGTGGCGCTGTCCACAACGTCGTCGTGGAGCAGGGTGGCGGTGTGGATGAACTCTATGACGCTGGCCAGGGGAACGGCCTTGTCCCCCTGGTAGTCGCACAGGCGGGCAGCCAAAAGCAGCAGGGCCGGCCTGACGCGTTTGCCGCCACTGGAGAGCACGTACTCGCCAACCTTGCGGATCAGGGGAACATCGGACTCCAGGTCCGTGCGGAATTGCTGTTCGACTCGCTTCAAATCGTCGCCGATGATATTCAGTGCAGCTTGCATCCGGTCGTCCTTGTGGGAAAAAGATTCGTCATAGTACTGGAATCAAAACGGTTTTGTCAAAGTATTTCTGGCAGTTACAGCGCCGTCAGCGGGGAGGCGGCCTATCGTGCCGGTATGGGAGGACAAAATCAGCGTGTCGTACGGCCCCTGTGCTCCCCTTGGCAGAGATGGGCGATCATTTCAGCATCCATGCAGAGCGCGGCGGGGATCAGGGTGTCGATCTCGTTATGCGCTGTTCCCAGCATCCTGGTGGTCATTTCCCGGAACAGCAGCAGTTCCTGGGCAAACAGTTCCTTGAAGGGGTGGCGCAGGTCCGGCAGATCGCGGGGGTCCTGGTCGATGAAATTCATCGTGCACCAGTCGTCGAAGAGTTCCTCACCCGAGCTGTCGATCAGGGGGATACCGTTCAGGCGGCAGGTCATGGGACGGTGCTCGTAGACCAGGCAGCCCCCCTGCTCGGAGAGCAGCACGCAGGGGGTCTCGTCATCTTCGGGCATGATGTCGTCCCACTCTTCCTCGGGGATCGGGTTGAGCAGCCAGGGTTCACTGAACCGGGGCCAGCGCTCTTCGATGCCGTGCAGGCGGGAGAGCGCCTTGCGGCGGATGTCGAGCTTCACCCTGTCCGGCAAAAGGTCGAAGCCTTGTCGCAGATAAAGGGCATCCAGCAGGGTGATGTCGAACAGGCCGCGGCAGCAGGAGGAACAGCCCCTGTTGCAGGCGATCTGGTCGCCGTGCCTGTCCAGGCAGGCCGCGAACCAGCTGTCAACCTCCCTCAGCAGGATCCCGTATCGTTCCAGCAGATCATCCACGCCGATTCACCGCCCTCAGCTTACATGTAGACCATGATCTTCAGATCTATGGTGCCTTCGGCGTTCCTGAAGGGGATGGTGACCCCCTTGCATTGGACGTTGATGCTGGTTACCTCGTTTTCCTCGGGTGGCTCCGAGATGGCGCGCAGCTGTCCCGAGATGACCAGGGGGAGCCCCAGGGCGACACTGCCGTACTGCTCGTGATACTTGGTCTTGAAGGCGCCGGCAATGTTGTTGGCCAATTCTCCCACGGCATCGCGGATACACTCGTCTTCTGCCTCGTCAACCATCAGGAGTTCCTTGGCCACGATCTGGGCCGACTTCTTGTCCGTGGCGATAATGATGTAGCCGACCCGGTCACCGGCTATGCCGACGATACCGGTGACATCGGAATCAACCGGGTCGACGCGCCTCTCCACCTTGCCGGCCAGCAGGTCGATGTTCATGTAGCTCTTGAAGGTGTCCTGGGTAGCCGACATGATCGTGAACATGATTTCTTCAAAGGTAATGGATGCCAAACCGATGCCCTCCTTGTGTGTGACACATGATCCGCCCGCCGACCGTTTGTGCAGGCCACGGAACCGGTGCGGCGGCAGTGCTGATAGATGCGCCCCGTAAGAGAGCAGCACAGATTCCGCTGCCACTTCTACCGTACAGCGCGTTTATTCGCAGGTCTGCGGCGCCAATCAAGATACAAGTCCGTCCACTGGCGCTGGATACGGCCTGCATCACTCCCACTCGATGGTGGCGGGCGGCTTGCTGGAGATGTCGTACACCACCCGGTTGACCCCCTTGACCTCGTTGATGATCCTGCCACTGATGCGGGCCATGTCCTCGTAGGGGAGCGGGTACCAGCTGGCGGTCATGAAGTCCCTGGTTTCCACCGCCCGCAGGGCCACCACATACTCGTAGGTGCGGCCGTCGCCCATGACACCCACGCTCTTCACCGGCAGGAACACGGCAAAGGCCTGGCTGATCTTGTGGTAATGGTCGGAGGAGTAGAGTTCCTCGATGAAGATGGCATCCGCCCTGCGCAGGATGTCGGCGTATTCCTTCTTCACCTCTCCCAGGATGCGCACGGCCAGTCCCGGCCCGGGGAAAGGGTGGCGCCAGACCATCTGGTGGGGGAGTCCCAGCTCCTCGCCGATGGCGCGCACCTCATCCTTGAACAGTTCGCGCAGCGGTTCCAGGAGCTTGAGCTTCATGTACTCCGGAAGCCCGCCCACGTTGTGATGGCTCTTGATGTTGTGGGCCTTGCCGGTCTTGGCCCCGGCCGACTCGATCACATCCGGGTAGATGGTCCCCTGGGCCAGCCAGCGGGCGTCCTCGATACGGTTGGACTCTTCGTCGAAGATCTCCACGAACAGGCTGCCGATGATCTTGCGCTTCTTCTCCGGATCGCTTTCCCCGGCCAGGGCGCTTAGGAAACGCTCCTCGGCGTTGACCCGGATCACCTTGACCCCCAGGTTTTCGGCAAAGGTGCGCATCACCTGGTCACCCTCCTCCAGGCGCAGCAGGCCGTTGTCCACGAAGACACAGGTCAGCTGGTCGCCGATGGCCCGATGGATCAGGGCGGCAGCCACCGACGAGTCCACCCCGCCGGAGAGCCCCAGGATCACCCGTTCGCTGCCCACCTGTTCCTGGATACGGATAACGGCATCCTCGATGATCTGGCCGGGTGTCCAGTGGCCGGTGCAGCCGCAGATGGCACGCACAAAGGTGTCGATCAGCTGGTCGCCGCGGGGGGTGTGGTTGACCTCGGGATGGAACTGCACCCCGTACAGGTTGCGACTCACATCCTGGATGGCGCAGACCGGGGCGTTCTCCGTGTAGGCCACCACCTGGAATCCGTCCGGCACGCGGGAAACGTGGTCGCCATGACTCATCCAGACCGGGCTCGCCCCCCCCACGAAGAAGCCGTCGAACAGCTGGCCGGGCTGACCGGAAGAGAGCAGCTCGGCGTGGCCGAACTCCCGCTTGCCGGCAGGCACAACCTCGCCGCCGAAATGGCGGCTCATCAGCTGCATGCCGTAGCAAATCCCCAGGACCGGCACTCCCAGTTCGAACAGTTCCTCGGCAACCGCCGGCGCTCCCGGTTCATAGACCGATTTGGGGCCGCCGGACAGGATGATGCCCGAGGGATTGAAGGCGCGGATGGCCGCCATCTCCATGTCAAAGGGGTGCAGTTCGCAGAACACGTGGGCCTCGCGCACCCGCCGGGCGATCAGCTGGGTGTACTGGGAGCCGAAATCGAGGATCAGGATCTTCTGGCTGTGGATGTCAGTTTTCATGGGTCAGTTTCCCACCCTGTAGTTGGGCGCTTCCTTGGTGATGGTGACGTCGTGCACGTGGGATTCCTTGAGGCCGGCGCCGGTGATGCGTATGAAGCGCGCCTTTTGTTGCAGCTCGTCGATGCTGGCGCAACCGGTGTAGCCCATGCCGGAACGGAGCCCCCCCAAGAGCTGGTGGATGTTGGCCGAGAGCGGCCCGCGCTGGGGCACCATCCCCTCGATCCCCTCGGGAACCAGCTTGACGTCGTCACCCACGTCGGACTGGAAGTAGCGATCCTTGCTGCCGTCCTGCATGGCGCCGATGGAGCCCATGCCGCGGTAGCTCTTGTAGGTGCGACCCTGGTAGAGCACCGTATCGCCCGGCGATTCCTCGGTGCCGGCAAAGAGCGATCCGATCATGACGCAGTCGGCGCCGGCGGTGATCGCCTTGGGCAGGTCGCCGGAGTACTTGATGCCGCCGTCGGCGATGACCGGCACCCCATGCTTGTGGGCGACGCGGGAGCAGTCCATGATGGCGGTGATCTGGGGCACGCCCACACCAGCCACCATGCGGGTCGTGCAGATGGAGCCGGGTCCGATGCCGACCTTGATGCCGTCGGCGCCGGCCTTGATCAGCGCCTCGGCCGCCTCGGCGGTGGCGATGTTGCCGGCGATGATCTCCACGCCGGGGAAGGTGGACTTGGCGCGCATGATGGCCTCGATCACCCCCTGGGAGTGGCCGTGGGCAGTGTCGATGACGATCACGTCGGCGCCGGCCTTGAGCAGGGCATCCATGCGCGCTTCCATGTCATCGGTCGGCCCGACTGCGGCGCCCACCCGCAGGCGCCCCAGGCTGTCCTTGCACGAATTGGGGTATTTCTTGACTTTCTCGATATCCTTGATGGTGATCAGCCCCTTGAGGAAGCGATCATTATCCACCACCAACAGCTTCTCCACCCGGGTGTGCTTGAGATGCTCCTTGGCCTGCTCCAGGGTCGTCCCCACCGCTACCGTCACCAGGTTGCGCTTGGTCATGCGGGCCGAGATCGGCAGATCGTAATCGGTTTCGAAGCGCAGGTCCCGGTTGGTCAGGATGCCCACCAGCTTGCCGTTGGGCTTGGTGATCGGAACACCGGAGATGCGGTAGCGCGACATGATCTCCAGCGCCTCGCTGATCTTCTGGTTGGGGCGCATGGTGATCGGGTCCACGATCATGCCAGATTCGCTCTTCTTGACCTTGTCAACCTCGAAGGCCTGCTGGGCTATGGTGCTGTTCTTGTGGATGATGCCCAGCCCCCCTTCCCTCGCCATGCAGATGGCGGTGCGCGACTCGGTGACCGTGTCCATGGCCGCGCTGACCAGGGGGATGTTCAGCTGAATGTTACGGGAGAGCCGCGTGGAGAGATTGGCATCGCGGGGGAGAACCAGAGAGTGGGCTGGAATAAGGAGGACATCGTCAAAGGTGAGACCTTCGGTCAGTTTGTCGAGGGACATGGATCAGCTCCTGGCGCAAGAAAATTTTACAGAAGTTAGTACGGCGACCCGGGCAAGTCAAGGTAAAAGTTGTCGCAGCAGCGCCCACCCAAAAAAATAATATCGTTTTAAATCAATCAGTTAAAAAAGGCAACAAAACCGGAAGCCGCCCGCAAACGTACCACCCGGCGGGCTTCACCTGTCCGCAATGGCCAAGCCCGGGCGTTTCAGACCATGGTTATTACGTCGAGCATTCCCCAGGGGGAACGGCATCACCCTCCCCAGCGCCGGATATAGGCGTCGACGGCGAATTTGCGTCTGCATCCCCTGTCGTTCATGTACCGGATCTTGCCGAAGACCGGCCGTTCCCCCCAGGCGCGGTCATGCACGCCCCCCATGCTCCAGGCGATGCCGGCATAGCCGTTGGGATCGCGGCCATCCAGGCTGTAGCGGTCGTTCAGCCTGATGGCGACCGCCAGCGCCTCTTCCGGCGAGGCGCTCCACTCCAGGATCTTCTTGGCCCAGTACATGCGCAGGTAACCATGCATCTTCCCGTCCAGCAGCAGGGAGCGCTGTGCTGCGTTCCAGAGCGGATCATGGGTCCCGGCATGTTCGAACTGTTCCTGCGTATAAAGATACTCGCGCCGGTCGTGGCGATGTTCCCCGAGGGTCTTCAGCGCCCAGGCGGGAAATCCCTCCAGGCGGTCATAGGCCCGGTTATGGTGACAGAAGTTGTCCGACAGTTCCCTTCTCACGATCAGCTCATCCAGAAACGCCTCGCTGGATGGCGAACTGGAGAGGGTGCGTACCGTCTCCAGGGCCACCCGCTGGGGAGCCAGTTGGCCGAAGTGCAGCCAGGGGGAGAGCCCCGACTGCCCGTCGCAACAGGGATCGTTGCGCCGGAGCCCATACTCTTCAAGCCCCTGGGCGATGAAGCTCCGCAGCCGTTCACCGGCGGCCCTTGTTCCCGGCAGAGGGTAGCTCAGCTCTGATGCGCTCCTATCCAGGTGCAGATCCGAGAGAATGCCTTGGGGGTCGAGGGGTTGAAACGGGGCGGGCCAGACATGGGGATGGGGGATGAGGGGGGGGAACTCGGTGAGGAAGTCGGCGAGCAGGCGCCGAAGCTTCGGTCGCAGGGTGTGGGCACCATACTCCGGTTTATCGGAGACGAAGCGGCAGGGGACGATGTTGTGGCTATCCACCTCAAAAAAAGGGACCCCGCAGGAGCGGGCCGCCTCTTCGCGCCAGACACGCTTGACGCGCAGGGGATCAAAGTCGGTGACGACGGTGCCGACCCGGTTCTGTGCCACGAACGAGCAGAGCTGTCCCGCCGGCTCCCCCCGCAGCAGGAAGAGGGGAATGTTCATCTTTGCCAGCCGTTGAGCAGTCTCCGCCAACCCCCGCAGCAGGAAGCCATACTGCCGGAGCGTCGCTCCCAGGAAGGAAGGGGCCAGAACGAAGAGCACCCCCAGCGGCGCCCGACGTTCCAGGGCCAGCTGCTGGGCATGGAGCAGGGCCCAGTTGTCCACAGCCCGCTGGTCGCGGCTCATCCAGTAGACCACCGGGCCGTCCTGCTCTTCCCGCCTGTTCAGGGGGTGTATGCGCCGGATGTCAACGGCTGTCAACGGTTCACCCGGGGATCAAAGGCGTCCCTGATCCCCTCCCCCAGCAGGTTGTAGGCCAGTACCGTCACCAGGATGGCCAGGCCGGGAAAGAAGGAGAGCCACCAGGCAAATTCGATGTAGTCCTTGCCCGAGGTGAGGATATTGCCCCAGCTGGGGGTGGGTGGCTGCACACCGATGCCCAGGAACGAGAGGGCCGACTCGGTAAGGATGGCGCCGGCCACCCCCAGGGTAGCGGAAACCAGCACCGGCGAAAGGGTGTTGGGCAGGATGTGGCGGAAGATGATCCGCAGGTCGGAGCAGCCGATGCAGCGGGCCGCCGTGATGTAGTCCATCTCGCGGATGGAGAGGGTCTCGGCCCGCACCATGCGCGCCACCCCCATCCAGCCGGTCAGGCCGATGACCATCATGATGTACCAGATGGAAGGTTCCAGAAAGGTGATCACCGCCAGGATCAGGAAGAAGGCGGGAAAACAGAGCATGATGTCCACCAGACGCATCAGGCAACTGTCAACCAGGCCACGGTAGTAGCCGGAGACCAGTCCCACCAGGGTGCCGATGGAGACGGCGATGCCCACGGCGACAAAGCCGACCTTGAGGGAGATGCGGCTGCCGTAGATCATGCGGCTGAGCACGTCGCGCCCCAACTCGTCCGTACCGAACCAGTGCTGCCAGGAGGGGGCGGAGAGCACATGCCAGGCATCGATGGCGTTGGGGTCGGAGGGAACGATCAGGGGGGCCAGCAGGGAGACGACAAAGAGCAGCAGCACCACGCAACCGCCGGCCAGGGCCAGATGGTTGCGTTTCAGGCGTTGCCAGACAACGGCGTACAAGTATGAACTGGTCAGATCAGTCATGGGCGCCCCTATGCCCCGTGCCGGATGCGCGGATCGGCCAGGGCGTAGCTGACATCGGCCACCAGGTTACCGATCAGGGTCAAAAAGGCGCCGATCACCAGGATGCCCATGACCACCGGATAGTCGCGGGACATGACTCCCTGGTAGAAGAGCTGCCCCATGCCGGGGATGGCAAAGATGGTCTCGAAGATGACGCTGCCGCCGATCAGGCCGGGAATGGAGAAACCGGCCAGGGTGATCAGCGGCAGCAGGGCGTTGCGCAGGGCATGGCGGTAGATCACCACCCGCTCGGAGAGCCCCTTGGCGCGGGCGGTGGTGATATAATCCTGGCCGACGACCCCCAGCATGGAGGAACGCATGTAGCGCGACAGCCCGGCCAGGCTGCCGAAGGATGCAACCATGATCGGCATCACCAGATGCTTGGCCATGTCCCACAGGTAGAAGGCGGTGCCGTACGCCTCGCTCCCCAGGGTGTGCAGCCCGGATATGGGCAGCCAGCTCAGCCTGACCCCAAAGAAGTACATCAACAGCAGCGCCAGCCAGAAGGAGGGCACGGCAAAACCCACAAAAACGAAGACCGTTATTCCCCGGTCCAGCAGGGTATCGCGATGGGTGGCGGCCAGGATGCCGATGGGGATGGCCAGCCCGAACTCCAGCAGCAGGGCGATGATGTTCAGGGAGATGGTCACCGGCAGGCGTTCCCTGATCTTTTCGATAACCGGGCGGCTGTCGGAGGAAAACGAGCGTCCCAGGTCCAGACGGGCCAGCTTGCCGACCCAACTGAAATACTGCACATGCAGCGGCTGATCCAGGCCGTAGAAAGCCCTCAGGCGTTCACGGGCCTCCTTGCCCACCTTGGGGTTCATTGCCATCTGCATCTCCACCGGTTCTCCCGGCGCCAGATGGATCACGGAAAAGGTGATCAGGGTTATGCCCACCATGAGCGGTATCAGCAGCAGAACGCGTTTTGTCAGATAGGTCAGCATAGCTCCATCCTTGCGCCACCGGCACGCGCGGCGCCTCTGTGATGCGCTTTTACCCGGACCGGCCGGTGGCCATCGCCGGTACGTACTGAGCATGTACAAGTCATTACATGTTGTTGAGTATCAATGGCTCATCTATCGCAACAGTTCCTGGCCGCTCTTGGTCGGAGAGGAAACGATACACGCCCGCGGCAGGACGCTGTCCGGCAAGACGGCACACATCCGTGGTATACCACGTACACCAGCTGCGCACCACTATAACAAAGGGCGGCACGGGGCCGCCCTCTCTGGATACTGGTTTACGGCGGTGACCGGCTAGGCCTGTGCCTTGAGAAACTCCCGCCCGAAGGGGGACATCTGCCGCAAGCGTGCGATGATGGGGGGCAGTTCACGGATCACGCCGTCGATCTCGGCTTCTGTGGTATAGCGCGAGAGCGAGAAGCGGATTGAGCCGTGGGCACAGGTAAAGGGCACGCCCATGGCGCGCAGCACATGGGACGGTTCCAGCGAACCGGAGGTGCAGGCGCTGCCCGACGAGGCGCAGATGCCCAGTTCGGAGAGCAGCATCAGGATGGACTCCCCTTCCACGAACTCGAAGGCGATGGAAAGCGTGTTGGGTAAGCGCTCCGCGCCCCCCCCGTTGATGCGGGAGTGGGGAATGGCAGCCAGGAGCGACTCCTGCAGACGGTCACGCATGGCCTTGACCTGGTTGTTCTCGAACGCCATGTGCGCAGCCGCCAGCTCGCAGGCCTTGCCCAGGGCGATGATGGCGGCGGCATTCTCGGTGCCGGCGCGGCGACTCTTCTCCTGATGCCCCCCCACGAGAAAGGGGCGGAACGGCGTGCCGCGGCGCACGTACAGCACGCCGATCCCCTTGGGCGCATGCAGCTTATGCCCCGAGATGGAGAGCATGTCCACCGCGGAAGAGGACATGTCGATGGGAATCTTGCCCACGGCCTGGACCGCATCGGTGTGGAAGAGCGCCCCCTTGTCCCTGGCTATGGCGGCCGCCTCCTCCACCGGAAAGATCACCCCGGTTTCGTTGTTGGCCCACATAAGCGACACGATGGCGGTATCGTCGTCCACGGCGGCCCGATACTCATCCATGTTCAGACGCCCCTCGCCGTCCACGCCGATTTCCGTAACGCGGTACCCTTTCTGGATCAGGTTGCGGCACTGGGTCAGCACCGCCGGGTGCTCCACGCGTGAGGTGATCACGTGGCGACGATTAGGAAGAACCTCCAGGGTCGAGCGGATGGCGGTATTGTCGCTCTCGGTTCCGCAGGCGGTGAAGATGATCTCCTCGGGCGAAGCGCCCAGCAGGCCGGCAACGCGGTTTCTGGCCTCAACCACCTTCCCCTGTACCTGGCCGCCGAAGAAGTGCATGGAACTGGGGTTGCCGTACAGTTCGCAGAAATAGGGGCGCATCTCCTCGAAGACCGCTTCGTCCACCTTGGTGGTGGCATTGTTGTCCAGATAGATCTCCCTCATGCGGACACCTCCTCGACAACGATATCCTCGGCCACCAGGTCGCGCAGCTTGTGCTCGACCATGCGCGCCGTGTTGCCGGAAGATGCGCAGCCGGCACACGCCTTGCGGAAGGCCACCTGAACCTTTGGTCCGTCGATATCGATCAGCTCCAGATCGCCGCCATCGGCCCACAGCAGCGGCCGAATGTCGCGCTCCAGCACCTCCTGGATCATCTGCATCCGCTTCATGTTGGAGAGCTTCTCGGGGCGCTTGCGCGGCTGGGCTTCGGCCCCGCCCAGCACCTGGGCGATCAGTTCCTTGATACTGGAAATGCAGCCGCCGCAGGCTCCACCAGCCTTGGTAAAATTAGTCACCTGCTCGACAGTGGTCAGCTTGTTTGTTTCAATGACTTTTTTGAGATAGGTATCGGTTATGCCGAAACACTTGCAGACCAGCTCCCCCTCATAATCGGGGTAGGCATGGCCATGGTCGTGTTCGCTGTCATGGGCGGGGATCGGCTCGCCGCGGTACTTTGCTATGGCGACCTCCAGAGCCTCCTGCCCCATGACCGAACAGTGCATCTTCTCTTCCGGCAGCCCACCCAGAAACTCGGCGATATCCTGATTGCTGATGGCCAGGGCCTCGTCCAGGGTCTTGCCCTTGAGCATCTCGGTCAGGGCCGACGAGGAAGCGATGGCGCTGGCGCAGCCGAAGGTCTGGAACCTGGCATCCACGATCCGCTCCTTGTGTTCGTCCAGCTTGAGATACAGCTTGAGCGCGTCGCCGCATGCCAGACTGCCCACTTCACCTATGGCGTCGGCGTCGGGTATGTCCCCGACGTTGCGCGGGTTCAGAAAATGATCTTTAACGATCGGTGTGTAATCCCACATCGGTGTTTCCTCCGAATAACTCGAATAAAATTAACTACCTATAAAGGCGCGACCAGCGGTCATGACTTCCGCCAGACGAGCATCCGACGACGCCTCTCCATAGAGACGCACCACCGGCTCCGTTCCCGACTTGCGGAACAGCATCCAGCTGCCATCATCCAGCAGCAGTTTGGTCCCGTCGATCCTGATCACATCCCGGATCCCCGTCCCGGCGATCCGGGCGGGAAGTGAGGCGATCCGGGCGGCATAGCTCTTTTCCAACTCGGGAGACAGACGCAGGTTCTCCCGGCGGGTAACGAAGCGTCCCACCTCTCCGTAGAGCCGTTCAAGCAGTTCCCGCACTGTTTTCCCCTCACGGGCCACCATTTCCGCCACCAGGAAGCAGGCAAGGATGCCGTCCTTCTCGGGTACATGCCCCCTGATGGAAAGGCCGGCGCTCTCCTCGCCGCCGATGACGATCCTGTCCTGGCTGATCAACTCTCCGACGTACTTGAAGCCCACCGGCGTCTCGTGCAGCTCGACGCCATGTTTCCTGGCAACGGCATCCACCAGATGGGAGGTGGCCACGCTGCGGGCAGCGCCCCCTTCAATGCCGCGGACGCGGATCAGGTAATCCAGCAAAAGCGCGATGATGTAGTTGGGCTCTATGTAGCTGCCATCCGCATCCAGGATGCCGAAGCGGTCGGCATCACCATCCGTGGCTAGGCCCAGGCGAATCTCGGGGTCGCTCTTCACCAGGTCGATGAAGTCCGGAATGTGACTTTCCGACGGCTCAGGTGGTTGACCGCCAAAATAGGGGTCGGGGCGATCGTTGATCATCCGGAACGCTACGCCGTGGCGGAGCAGGGGGGCGTCCAGATAGCCACGGGCGGTGCCGTAGAGCGGGTTCAGCGCCACCTTTCCCAGCTTCCTGATGGCGTCGAAATCGATCTTGTTCTCCAGCTCCCGCAGGTACTCCTCCCGTGGATCGATGGAGACCAGCAGGCCACGCTGTCGGGCGTCCTCCAACGAAGGTAACGGACGGCAGGCACTGCCCAGCATGTCGTTGGCGCGCCGTTCTATGTCCCCGGTGGTTTCGGGAAGGGCTGGCCCCCCCCACGAAGGGGAGAACTTGACGCCATTGTATTCGGGAGGGTTGTGGCTTGCCGTAAAATTAATCCCGCCGGCGGTTTTTCGACGCAGGATCTCTAAGGAGATGACCGGGGTAGGCGTATCCCTTTCGCAGACAAAGGCCGTGATGCCCGCCCCCGCCATGACCCGTGCCGCTTCATGGACAAAGCGCTGGCCCATGAAACGGGTGTCGCAACTGATCACCACCCCACCCTGCTCGCCTGTGGCGGCAATATGGTCCGCAATCGCCTGCACGACAACCCGCACATTGTCAAAGGTGAAATCCTCGCCGAGAATACCACGCCAACCGGACGTTCCGAAGGAAATACGTGTCATGGCTCACCATCCTTGAGTAAGAAGACAGCTTTAGTCGTGTTAAAGTAATACAGCCTTGAGTTTCCGTCAAGTCAAAGAGCCGTATATACAAAGGATTTTTACTATTGACTTTGTAAGCTTATACTTGTTACATTGATTATCTCATTACGCAAACAACTCAGGAGGAAGAAGAATGCAGTGTCAGACCGTACTTTCAGGTACCGAGTGTACCTTTTGGGGAAAACAGGGCTGTGTATTTCAGGAAGGCTCATGCCAGACAATCGTTGAAAACTGCGAGGGATGCGACCGGGTCGTGGAAGGCAGCATCGGCAATGTCTGCTCCGTCTACCCTGCCCCTGCTAAGAAATGGCAGAACGGAATCTGCAATTTCGCCACCCACGTCAAGGTCGAGATCAAGGTTGACGACCTGAAGGTCAACCCGCTGAAGGCTTCCAAGAAGGCGTCCGGCGGCGGCAAGAAAAAATAAGACGCTGTACTCCTGTTACTACTGGGGGGAATTCACTGAGAATTCCCCCCTTTATTTTGCCTGCTCGGCTCGACCGCCCCAACGCCCAGCCATGATCAGCCCGCCATGGTCACGGCACGGGAATCAATCCAGGGGCAGAAAGGCGAGATCCCGCACCGGCGCGACCAGGCCGATCTCCGCCGCGAACCGGAAGTAGCGTTTCAATCCTGACAGGTGCAGATCCGTCAGATCGTAGGATATATTGTTCCTCCAGTAGTCCAAAAGCAACTCAGGCCCCATCCAATCCCGCTCCGGCGATACGCGAACGATTTCCTCCAGATGCTCTTCCGCATACTGTTTGGCATGGCCCAACTGTCGCGCAAGTTTCCTCAGCTCATCCCCCCGTCTGCCCGCCACCTCCCGCGTTGTCAGCCAGAGCGCAAAGACAAAGGGGGTGCCGGTCCACCGGTACCAGAGTTCTCCCAGATCGTAGACAAACATGTCGTGCCTGCTCATTGTCGCGCGCAGGGCCGCGTCACCGATCAGCAGGATCGCCTCGCTCCCGCCCACGGCACCAGGGGCGCTCTGGTCGGTTACCTGGAAGGTACATTGGCAGTTGTAACGAATACGGAGCAGGATCTTCAGGAGATTGACGGAGGTGGCTGACTCCGAACTGAGCAGCACCTGTGCGCCGTCCAGATCCTCAATGGGCTTTTTTGAAAAAAGCAGCACACTCAGCACCGGACCGCTGCTGCTGATGGAGATATCGGGAATGATCAGGTACTGGTCGGAATGGGTGGCAAAGGTGATCGATGAGGAGGGGCAGACGTCGATCCCTCCCGATGCCAGCATTCCGTTCAGGTATGCCGGGACCCCGCCGACGTAACGGTAGTCGTTCTCCGGAAAGAGCGCATTAAGCGCATGAAAGAGCGGGGTGCAGTTGGCGTATTCAATGCGTCCGATTCGCAGCATCAGTAGATATTCAGGTAGAGGCGGTCAGCGTCGCCCTCGACGAAACGAACCCCCTCCTGGTCGAGTAGTTGGCCCGTCGCCTGCAGGAAACGGGTAATGGCATTGTCATGGGCAACGGCTGCCGCTATCTGGCTGTTCTTGGCATCGGCCAGGTCATGTTCCACTTCGAGCACGTCCTTTGTGGTAGCCAGTCCAACGCTGTTCTTGCGCATGAATGCGCGAAGACGCTCCTCGGCAAAGGCCCTGCCCCGGTCGGCGACCTCGATCTGCTTGAACGCGCTGTCGATGGCGCGGATGAAGCTGAGCACCTCGTTCTTCGCGCTCTCCTCCAGACTGCGGATCTGCAGGGCGGTCTGGGCATTTTTGAGACGACTCTTGCGATAGTCGTTTTCCGCAGCATTGTTTCCCAAAGGGTATTTGAAGAACAGACCGATGCTCCAGGCGGGGTAATCGAAGCTCCCCAGATCCCCAATATCGCGGCCGTAGCTGTGGCCCTGCCCGACCAGCGAACCGGAGAGGCTCAGATTGAGATCGGGCTTGATGTTGTTGCCGAAGACGCGGGTCTGGAGTTCGCTGATGTCCAGGCTCCGTTGCAGTTCCCTGATATCGGGACGGCCCATGGCCTGTCGCAGGGCCTGATCCTGGTCCAGCGGATACTGCGCGCGGCGCGGTGTGTCGCTGATGACAATCTCCCCTGTGCCGGGAATCTGCAGGAGCAGTCGCAGAACATCCACCTGATCGTTAACCTCTTTTTCGGCGGCAATCAGCTCCCGTTCCCGTGTCGTCACGCCATATTCTGCGTTTAATATCTCCATGGCCGGCAGGACACCGGCGGAAACCCTGGCCCTGGTTTCGTCGAGAATCCTGCGGGCCAACGCCAGGGATACCCGCTTGACCTCCCGCACCTCCTGCAAGCCGTAGAGCCTGAAATACTCCGTTCTGGCCTGACTGACGGTGTTCAGCAGGAGATTTCGGAAATGCTCCATGGATGCGTATTTGGAGAATCGTGAAATGGAAATGCCGAGATCGGTAGCATCGCGCCCCATATTCTTGAGCAGCGGTTGGCTGAGCGTGACGCCGAGACTGGACTGCCAATAGTTATTCAGGGAAGAAGACAGGTTGGTCTTGGTGTGGCTGTTGTTGAATCCCAGTGTCGCGGTAGCTCCGGTCCAGAACAGCTGGCTGAGGGAGGAGTCCAGCACAAAGGAGTGCCCCTTGTTGGAGGCGCTGCCGTAGGAACCGGAAACAGGGTTGGTAAAATCACTGTAGTACGTCTCAATGTTCAGTTGCGGATCGTAGATTGCCCTGTTGCGATTGATGTCGGCCTGGTACTGGGCCGGCGTGTACAGTTCGGCCCGCACGTCCAGGTTTTTCTCCGCCGCCATCCGGACCGCCTCCCCCAGGGAGAGCCGTATCGGCTGGCCTGAAGCCCAAACGCAGGCAGTCCAGCAGAAGAGCAGTGCTATCACAACCGTCACCGATCTCACGCCAGCATCCCTATATGAAAACAGCGGGGAGGGTTACCGCGCACCCCTGCCCCGCCATGTAGCAGGTCGATCAATCCCTGTTCTCCACATACTCGGCATAGTCATCGGCCGTCATCAACCCCTTCAGCTCATCGGGGTCGTCCAGCGTCACCTCCAGCAACCAGCCACCGTCGTACGGGTCATCGTTGAGCAGCCCCGGGTTGTCCAGAACCTCCGCATTGACCGACTCAATGGTGCCACTGAAGGGGGCATACAACTCGGCAACGGTCTTCCTCCCCTCGATGGAGCCGAACGAATCGTCCTGCTCGACATCATCCCCCTCATCGGGCAACTCCAGCGCCGAGATGATGCCCAACTCATTCTGGGCAAAATCCGTGATGCCGATGACCGCCGTTCCATTCTCGATCCGAACCCAGACATGCTCACGGGAATACTTGAGCTCTTCAGGAAAGTCCATAGTCTACTCCAGCACGATTCTCTCAAGAAATGATGTATCTATGTTTCCTTCGATAAAATCCTTGTTGGTCATGATCCTCTTCTGGAAGAAGATGGTGGTCTTGATTCCCTCAATAATATACTCGTCCAGCGCCCGGGACATGCGTTTGATGGCATCCTGCCGCGTTTCGGCATGGACGATCAGCTTGGCCACCATGGAGTCGTAATAGGGCAAGACGGTATACTGGTCATAGACGAAGGAATCCACCCGCACCCCCAGCCCTCCCGGCGGGTGGTAGGCGGTTATCTTGCCGGGACAGGGGGTGAACTTGTGGGGATCCTCGGCATTGATGCGGCACTCGATGGCATGGCCGCTGATCTTGATGTCCTCCTGCCTATAGCGCAGGGGACAGCCGGCTGCCGAGCGGATCTGTTCGCGGACGATGTCGACGCCGGTTATCATCTCGGTTACCGGGTGCTCCACCTGAACGCGGGTATTCATCTCCATGAAATAGAAATTGTTCTCTTTGTCCACCAGGAACTCAACGGTTCCCACGCTGTTGTATCCAACCGATGCGGCCGCCCTGACCGCTGCCTCCCCCATGGCTGCGCGCAGCTCCGGGGTACTGATGGTGGAGGGGGCCTCCTCGATCAGCTTCTGGTGGCGCCGCTGGATGGAGCAGTCACGCTCCCCCAGGTGAATCACGTTGCCATGCTTGTCGGCCAGGATCTGGATCTCCACATGACGCGGGTGCTCGCAATACTTTTCTATGTACACTTCAGGGTTGCCGAAACCTGACTGGGCCTCGGCACGGGCGGTGGCAAAGGCATTGGGGAGCGCAGCCTGGGAGTGAACGATCTTCATGCCACGACCGCCCCCCCCTGCCGTAGCCTTGATAATCACCGGGAAGCCGATCTCCTTGGCAATGGTTATGGCCTCATCCACCGAAGCGACCCCCTCCTTGGTGCCGGGCAGGATCGGCACTCCCTGGGCAGTGACCGCCTGACGGGCGCTGATCTTGTCGCCCATGATGCGCATGCTCTCCGGGCTGGGGCCGATGAAGGTGATGCCGCACTTTTCGCAGATTTCGGCGAAATCGGCATTTTCCGACAGAAACCCGTAGCCGGGATGAATGGCCTCGGCATCGGTCAATTCAGCGGCACTGATGATGGCATTGATATTCAGGTAACTCTGGGCGCTGGCGGCGGGGCCGATGCAGACGCTCTCGTCGGCCAACTTGACGTGCAGTGAGTTGATATCGGGTTGGGAGTACACCGCCACCGTCTTGATGCCCAGTTCCTTGCAGGCGCGGATGATGCGCAGGGCAATCTCGCCCCGGTTGGCGATCAGAATCTTATGAAACATGAAAATGTAACCTCTTATATTCTCCAGACGGATAAAAGTCAGCCGGGTGAGTGGCCGTGGGCGGGAGATCCCCGCAATCAACGTTCACACGACCATCCCCGTGCGCAGGCACCTACATTTTTTCGATGACGAACAGCGGGTCGCCGAATTCGACTGCCTGGCCGTTTTCCTTGCACACCTTGAGGATTCTGCAACGGAACTCGGCCTCTATCTCGTTCATCAGCTTCATGGCTTCCACGATGCAAAGCATCTGCCCCTTTTCCACCACCTGGCCGGGTTCCACATAGGAGGAGGCACCCGGTTCTGGAGCGCAGTAGAACGTGCCGACGATGGGCGAATTGATCGTGTCCCCCTGGGCTGCGGCAGGGGCCGCCGCGGAAGCGGGAGCCTCGGCCGGAGCGGACGCACACTGTACCGCGGCCTGCGGCGCGGGTACGGGAACCATGGACAGGTTCTCTACCCGGGCTCCCCGACGGATAACGATCTTTTCATCGGAGTTTTCCATCTCAAACTCGGTAATATCCGTCTCGGTGATCATATCAAACAGTACCTGCAGGTCTTTAACATCCATTTTTGTCTCCTTTGAAATACGGTCGTGCTTCTACCCGGTTGGCACCGGATCCCCGGCGATAGGCGGGGGTACTCCTCTATAGGTACAACAGCTCTTTTGAAACCCGCGTCAGCGCACGGCAGCCATCAGGCAGGACCACCACCGTGTCCTCGATCCTCACCCCGCCAAAGCCGGGAATATAGATGCCCGGTTCGATGGTGAACACCATCCCCTCCTGGAGGGTCATATCGCTGCGGGGGGAGATGGCCGGCTTCTCGTGAACCTCAAGACCGACCCCGTGCCCCAGGCCATGGCCGAAATAGTCGCCAAAACCGCGACCGCGGATATGATTGCGGGCAACGGCATCCAGGTCGCGGCAGGAGATGCCCGGTCTGACCGCTGCAATGGCCAGGTCGTGGGCCTCCTTGACAACGGCGTACACATCGGCGCCGCGCCGGTCAGGCGTGCCGATGGCAATGGTTACGGTCTCGTCGGAAACGTATCCGTCCATGCAGGCACCGAAGTCGATGGTAACCAGTTCGCCGGAGCGGAGCAGCTTTTCCGACGCCCGGCCATGGGGCATGGCACCCCGTTCTCCCGAGGCAACGATGAAATCGAAGGCCCTGCCCTCGGCGCCGCGGTTTCGCATCTCCTTTTCAAGTTCCCAGGCAAACGAGGCCTCGCTGACACCAGGACCCAATTTTCCCAGACAGGTCACAAGGGCATCCGAGGCCAAACCGGCCACGCGGGAGAGCCGCTTCAGCTCATCCTGGTCTTTGCAGGAACGGATCTGGTCCAGGTCGCCCCCCAGGGAGACCAGTTCGCGCCCCTTCAAGCATGAAGAGAGTTCGCTGAACGCGGCGCAGGTGGTGTGGGCCGCCTCGAAACCGATGCGCGACAACCCCAGATCGTCGGCCAATTCCCGCAGCAGGGCGTTTCTGTCGCTGTACTGGAGCACCTCGCCGTCCAGCACCTCGGCAGCTGCCTGTGTCGTATAGCGCGAATCGCACAGCAAACGACACCCCTCCCGGGTGAGCAGCAGTGCGCCGTCAGAGCCGGTAAAGCCTGACAGGTAGCGAATGTTCGCAATACTTAAGAACAGGATCGCATCCAGGTCGTGGGCAGTGAAAAAGCGCTCCAGTCTGGCGCGCCTGATGTGTAGCATAGGTAAATCCATCAGCACAAATTGTTTTTTCCGGGGATGATTACATTATCGGAATCGCATCGTCCGCGCTGTCTCGTTGAAGGCATGGTGAATCCCGTGGTGCAGGGGGCCGCAAAACAGCAGGCTAGAGCAGCATCCTGGCCAACTCATACGATTTGAGCCTCAGCAGGTAGCGCCCCTTGCCCAGGCTGGCGTCACGATCCATCACCAGAATGACGAACAGTTCCTGACTCAGAACCCGCAAAACAACACACATGTCGCCGCTGGTGATGGAGACTTCCTCCATCTCGCCCACCTTGAGCAGCTCCACTGCCCGCCTGATGTCACCCAGCAGTGTGGCGTATTCAACCGAGAGAAGCTGCAGATCAAAGTTTCCCTCATCCACAACCACCTGATCGATGGGAATACCGTCGCTGGCCATGATGACGACTGCCCGGCCACCGGCTACATTTTCCACTATTTCCGTCAGTGTACCCTTTAGCGACATGCCTTGATCCTCCTGATCGAGTCGAGCCATCCCTCAAGCGTGGCGACCACCGCATCGGACTGCCCCTGAACCGGGATTCCGGAAGGAAGCGGCGGGGCTTCCTGAACAGTCAACGGAGAAACTGCTTCAGGAAGAGGAGGCGGAACCGCGCCAGCCGCCGCCCGCTCCATCTGTTGGGCCTCAATCTCTGCGATACGGGACAGGGCATCGCTGTTCCCCGGATCATCAACCGCCAGGGAGCGGTAGATATCCAGCGCCTTGGAGAGAAACCCCTGCTGGACGTACAGTTCCGCCAGGGTGGCGGTGGAGAGCGGGTCCAGGCGGGGAGCCGCAGCGGGAACGGGAGATTCCTCTTCCACCACTTCCTCCAGCAGGATATCGCCATCATCGAGATCGATGACATCCTCTTCCTGCTCGGAAAACGCCAGCGAAGGAAGATCAGGAACAGCTGTCTGCTCCGCTGACTGCTGGACGCCCACCGCAACCTCGGCAGGGGAAGGCTGTTCCAGCAGCCTCAGTTCCTCGCGGCACTCCTCGTCATCGGGGTGGAAATCCAGCAGAACCCGATAGAGCCGTTGTGCCCCCTCAGGGTCTCCCGCGGCAACCAGAAGCCTCCCCAGAATTCTCTGACTCTCAGCATCCTCGGGTACGGCCGCAACGACAGCCTCAAGGGCCTGGCGGCTCTCGTCCATGAGTCCCTTGGCGTAACAGGCCAGGGCCAGGGAGCGCTGACCGGCGACATAGGCGGGAAATTTCTCCACCCCCCGCCGCGCGGTGTGCAGAGCGTCATCCACCAGATTGAGTTTGAGGTAGGCGTCCGACAACCGGGAGAAGAGATAGGAATCGGGGTTCTGCGCCAGATGCTCCTCGTAGTTCTTGATATCAGCCCAGAATGATGCACGTTCATGTTGCATGATTCAGACCTCCAGTCCACTCAGGGTGAGCAGTTGCTCCGCAGTCAGGTTAACCACGACACAGTCGCCGATGCCGCGATTGCAGATAAATCTGATGATGCCGCTGCGACTCTTCTTGTCCGTCAGCAGGGTCTCCGCCAAACGGCCTTGGTCGATCCGGGGAGGGATGCACGGGAGACCAAAACGCCCCAGGAGAGCGACGATCCGGGAAACATCCCCCTCGCTGCAGTATCCGCCGGCCAGGCTGATCCGGGCGGCAAGCACCATGCCGATGGCAACCGCCTCGCCATGTACCAGGGTGCCGTAACCGGCCAGGGTTTCAATGGCATGGCCCAGGGTATGGCCGTAGTTGAGGATGGCGCGTAGTCCGCTCTCCTTCTCGTCCTGCTCCACGACCCGTGCCTTCAGTTCACAGCAGCGCAACACGATGCGCTCCAGGCAGTCCGCATCCATCTCCAGAATCCTGGCGCTGTCCCGTTCCAGGAGTTCATAGAAGGCCAGGTCCATGGCTACGCCGTATTTGATCACCTCGGCCAGGCCGGCGCGAAACTCGCGCTGCGGAAGCGTGGTGAGCGTCTCCACGTCGATCAGTACCAGGCGCGGCTGATAGAAGGCGCCGATCAGATTCTTGCCCCGCGGATGGTCGATGGCGGTCTTACCGCCAACGCTGCTGTCGACCTGCGCCAGCAGGGTTGTGGGAACCTGCACAAAGGGGATGCCGCGCAGGAAGGTCGCGGCGGCGAAACCGGCCAGGTCTCCCACAACACCGCCCCCGAGGGCCACGATGTAGGAGTTGCGATCCAGACCCGCCTGGATCAGCTGATCATAGACGAGGTTCAAGGTCGCCGCGTTCTTGTGTTCCTCTCCTTCGGGAATCAGGATCAGGGTAACCTGATTGCCTGACTCGGCAAGCGATGCCCGCACCTGCTCGGCGTACAACTCCGCCACGGCAGGGTTGCTGATCACCGCCACGCGCCCGGAAAGCCCCCGTTCGAGGCAGTGCCGCCCCAGCGACGGGAGCGTACCGCCGCCGATCAGAATATCGTAACTGTTTTCTCCCAGGTTGACGGTCAGCACACTCACGCAGGCAACCCCTTTAAAACCTTCATAATCTTTGGCGCAACATCTTCCACGGAAACGCTGTCCATGTCAATTCCAATAATTCCCTCTGAACATAAAGTGCACCCCGACTCCCCTCGCTGCGGTCACCATAGCATGCCGCCTGTCGGGCGCGGCCACAAGCCTGGGCTCACGGCTGCCGGGGAGCTCAGAGGGTGCGAATCCGTTGACAATACGCCTCGTAATTGCACCCGATTTCCTGGATCGAATCGCCGCCGAACTTCTCGAGAAAGGCATTGGCGATCTCAACGGCAACAACCGCCTCGGCCACCACCAGCGCGGCAGGAACGGCACAGGTATCGGAGCGCTCAACCGCGGCCTGGAACGGCTCATGGGTCAGCATGTCAACCGAGCGGAGCGGCTTATAGAGGGTGGGGATCGGTTTCATGGCAGCCCTGAGGATGATCGCCTCGCCGTTGGACATGCCCCCCTCGATGCCGCCGGCATTGTTGGACGTGCGGTAATAGGCGCCGCCTGAATCGGCTCCGACCCGTGCGGCATCGCGGAATATCTCATCATGCACCTGGGAACCGGGGCGTCGGGCCGTCTCAAAACCGATGCCAACCTCGACCCCCTTGATGGCCTGAATGCTCATCAGCGCCATGGCCAGTCGCGCATCCAGCTTGCGGTCCCACTGGACATGGCTCCCCAGGCCGGGCGGAACGCCGATCACCTGCACCTCCACCACCCCACCCAGGGTGTCGCCGCTCCCCTTGGCGTCATCGATCAGTCGTTTCATCTCCTGCTCGGCAGTCCCGTCACAGCAGAACAATGGCGACTGTCCGGCGCTGGCCCAGATGTCTTCAAAGGAGGCAGCGGGGTCGGTGGCTACGACACCACCCACTTCGCGGACAACCCCGCCCACCCTGATGCCGAAAAGCTGCAGCAGGGCCTTGGCAGCCGCTCCCACGGCAACACGCACGGCGGTCTCGCGGGCACTGGAGCGTTCCAGGATGTTGCGCAGGTCCCGATGACCGTACTTGAGGGCGCCGCCCAGGTCGGCATGGCCGGGACGGGGACGTGTGACAGCCTGTGATTCGTCGCGAAACTCCGGAAGCGACGACATCTTCGTACTCCAGTTTTCCCAGTCGCGGTTTTTCACCACCAGGGTTACCGGCGATGCCAGCGTCTCTCCCCAACGCACCCCGGAGAGTATCTCCACCTGGTCTTTCTCGATCTTCATCCGGTCGCCACGGCCGTACCCCTGCTGGCGCCGGGCCAGCTCGCGGTTGATATCCTCGGCCAGAAGCGGAACGCCGGCCGGCATACCCTCGATAATCGCGGTCAACTGTGGTCCGTGGGATTCCCCTGCTGTCAGATAACGAAGCATAGAAATAAAAAAACCTCCATGAATATGAAGAATCCCGGCCAAAATAGCACTTATGCCGGGCGCTCGGCAAGGCAAAAGACTTTTGCCGTTTCACGACAGGCGGACGCCGGGGGACGAGGTAATGAGATGCGGCCATGCTCCAGGGCACTTAAGCTCCACCACCTGCTTGCCGTTGCAGGCCGCCCGCACCAGGGCGCCGATGATGCGTCCCTTGCCGGAGGTGCGGTAAAGGGTCATCTTGACGCCGCGCACCCTGGGGTCATCGGCAGCCGCGCACAGGTAACGCTCCACCGAGGTGGAAAAGGATGGCTTAGATACAAAACCCGCTATGGAAATCAATCGCATTTCTCGGTCTATGGGTGTGGAGAGCCGCCGCTAAAATGATCTGATGAAATGTCATGGCCAAGCCTCAATTCCGGCAAAAACGGGCCATCGGGGCCAGAAAAAAGCCCGCCACGGCTGCCAAATAAATACTTGCCGATTGACAACTTTTGTATAAGAATCATCACGCATACATAGAAAGCGCAGTCATTCCCGTACACAGCCCCGCACCCCCCATCCACCAGGCAACGACCGGATCAGGGGCCATCACCACAGTCAATCCCGAACAACGAGAGGAACGACACGCATGTCCTTTGCAGGTGACCTGGAGCACTTACCCATAGTCGATGTGATTCAACTGCTCCACTCCACGAGAAAAACAGGAACGCTCTGCCTCAAAAGCCAGAAGGGGGAGAGTCAACTGGTTTTTAATGACGGCTATATCGTCAGTGCAAACCACGTCCAGAACAACATCCGTATCGGCCAGATCCTGGTGGAGATGTCCGCCATCACCCCCGAACACCTGGAGGAAGCGCTTCAGCGCCAGGAACGTGACGGAACCGGACGCAAGCCGCTGATCGCCACGCTCATCGAGGGTGGCCAGATCGACCGCAAAGTCGCCTTTGCCGGCCTGGAAACACTGATCGAGATGACCATCGTGGAGGTATTGACCTGGAACAGCGGCACATTCGCTCTGGATGTGGACGCAACGGTGACAAGCGATGAATACCGATATTTCCCCGAGATTCTCAAACAGGAAATCCAGCTCAATACGCAGAACATCCTCATGGATGCCCTGCGCATATACGACGAAAAGATGCGTGACGGCACGCTGGGTGAGGGAGCCTTCCTGGCAACCCATGACTTCGGGGCAACGGAACAGAACGGCATCATTACCGCGGATGTGCTCGGCCTCGACGACCTCGACAAGCTTGACAAAAAGATCCCGGATGTGTTCCTGGGACTGAAGGAGTACGACGTTTCTGAAATCCATCGCCAGAGGATCAGGGAGGCTGTGCCAGACCTGCCCCCGGACGACCAGAACCGGCTTTTCACCCTGCTGCGGGAATACTCCGTCGAGACGCCTTCCGCCTCCCCGGCGACAGACTCCCCTGCCCCGCCCCTGGCGGTGATCGTCTTCAGCAACGACCCCTTCATTACCCACATTGTCTCCACCGTGTGCAGGCATGAAGGACTATTCGTCTTCTCCACCGACGATGCGACAAACCTGGACCCGATCGTTGACCAGTCCCTTGCCAAGGAACTGGTGCCACTCCTGGTCATTGACGCGCCGCGTGAGGCGGATGGCCCCTTTTCCCCCGGCGAAATCCAGGATCTGCTGCTGCGAAAGCGGGAAAAGTATCCCCACATCCTTATCCTGCAACTGGTCGCGCCCCGCGACTGCGAGTTTCCCCTGCTGGCTCTGCAGGCCGGCGTGCGCAGCGTCCTGGCCAGGCCCGTCAAGGGGGAACAGCATGCACTTTTCGTGGAAAATAGCGCCAAGTTGATGAAAACATTACAGCTTACACTTCAAAAGAACTATGCAAACTCCGACCAGAGGATACTGCGCTGCTTCAAGGAGTGCATCTATGAACTGGACAGCCAGCGCAGTCTGCCGGAAATGGCCTTTGTGGTGCTCACCTTCGCCTCCGCCATGTTCGAGCGAACGCTGACGCTGGTCGTGAGAGAAAACCAGCTGATCGCCGAAAAGGGATTCGGGATCAGGGGAGACAAAAGCAGCGGGGCAACGGAAGCCATGCTTTTCAACGTGCCACTGGGGGAGCCATCAGTGTTTCAGGACGTGCTCAAAAGCGGCCGCCACTTCTACGGCCAGTGCAACGACGCGGTCCTGAGTACCCATCTCCATGCGCGGATCGGAACGCCCCACAGCCCCAAGATGATGCTCATGCCCATCAAGGCCCTGGGACGGGTCATCGCCCTGATCTACGGCGATTTTGGCGACATGGCCGGTTCGCCGCTCCAGATCGACCTTCTGGATATCGCTGCACGCCATGCCGGACTGCTGCTGGACAACAGCCTGTACCGGAAGAGATATCTCGCCTCGGCCCAGAAGAGCAGCCAGAACACCCCGCAGCCATAACAAGGAGAATCCATGGACATCAACATACTGCACCAGATCCTGGAAATCGCCTTTCAGAAACGGGTTTCCGACCTCCATTTCGAGGTCGACAATCCCCCCTTTTTCCGGGGACGCGGGCAACTGATCCGCTCCAAGATGCAGAACCTGACCCCCGGGGACACGGAGTTCATAGCGGCCCGCGTCCTGGAGCAGAACAATCGCCAGATCAATAGTGATTTCAAGGAACTGGACGCGTCATACGCTTTACCCAGCGGAGGGCGCTTCCGTGCCAGCGTTTTCAAGCAGCGTGGACACTTCGGCATCGTCATGCGTGTCATCCCTCCCCACGTCAGTACCTTCCAGGAGTTGAACCTGCCACCGGTGCTGGAGGAAATCGCCAAGGCGCCCAACGGCCTGATCCTGGTCACCGGTCCCACCGGTAACGGCAAATCCACCACCCTGGCAGCCATGATCAGATGCATCAACGAGCACAACAACTACAACATCATAACCATAGAAGATCCCATTGAATTTCTCTTCACCTCCCAGAGGAGTTGCATCATCCAGAGGGAGGTCGGCATCGACACCGCCAGCTTCAACAGCGCCCTGAAGGCGGCTCTGCGCATGGATCCGGATGTGATCATGGTGGGAGAAATGCGCGACACGGAAACCATCGACGCCTGCATCAAGGCGGCGGAGACCGGCCATCTGGTCCTGACCACCCTGCACACCCAGGGTGCCGTCTCCACCATAAACCGCATCGTGGGCAACTTCCCGCCCGACACGCAGGAGATCATCCGCCAGCGGTTGGCCGACATCCTGGTGGCCACCATCTCGCTGCGACTGGTAAAGGACAAGACCGGCGAGAGCATCCTGCCGGTGGTGGAGATCATGCGCGCCACCACGACCATCCAGGCCTGCATCCGCGAGGGGCGGCTGAGCGAACTGGAAAAGCATATCGAAAACGGCAATTCCCAGTACCAGATGCAGTCTTTGGACCAACACCTGCTGCAGCTCTACAAACAGGGGCAGATCACCATCGAGGATGCCAAGCGTCTGACCCACTCCATGGACCTGGAACGGAAGCTCATGTTTGATTCATAGGGAAGCAGGGCCTAAACGGGGAAGGAGTTTTATCTGCTAGCCGCGTGCTGCGGGCAGGTACTCGCCGTTGATCACATTGACCGGCGCAGCGGCCAGAAACGAGGCCACGTTGGCGGCTGCCATCCCCACCAGCCTCGTACGCGCCGCCAGCGAGGCCCAGGCAAGGTGGGGGGTGATGATGCAGTTGGGGGCCGAGAGCAGCGGGTTGTCGCCACGGGGCGGTTCGTGGGCAAGCACATCCAGTCCCGCTCCGGCGATGATACCGGCACGCAGCGCCCGGTCCAGGTCGGCCTCGTTTATCAGGCCTCCCCTGGACGTATTGATCAGAATGGCGCTCGGTTTCATTCTCGCCAGGAGCCCGGCATTGACAAACCCGCTGTTTTCCCTGGTCTGCGGACAGTTGAGGCTGACCACGTCTGCGGTCTCGAAAAGCTCCTCCAGGGGAACCAAACGCACCGGCAATTGCCCCAGGTGCCGCGGAATGCGCTGGGCATGGACGAGGACTCGCATGCCGAACGCGTTGGCGATGCGCGCGACGGCCTGCCCGGTCGAACCGTAGCCCACGACCCCCAGGGTCAGTCCATTCAGCTCCAAGATGGTTTTCCGGTAGAAACAGAAATCGGGACAGTCCACCCACTCCCCCCCCCTTACCGCGGCGGCATGGGCGCCAACAGCCGACGTCAACTCCAGCAGCAGGGCAAACACAGCCTGGGCAACCGTTTCCGTTGCATAGGCCGGAACATTGGAGACCGGAATGCCCCGCCGCCCCGCCGCAACAATGTCGACGTTGTTGTAGCCGGTGGCCAGGACCGATATATATTCGAGCTTCGGCAATGCCTCCAGGACAGCGGCGGTCAAAGTGCACTTGCTGGTCAGGATCACGCGCGCCTCCCGGGCACGTTCGACGATCAACTCCGGCGGAGTACGCCCATGGATCACACACTCCCCCAGTGCCTTCAGCGGTTCCCAGCTGGCATCGCCGGGGTTGATGGTATGGCCGTCCAGAATCACGATTCTGCTCTTCTCGCTCATGGCAGTACGATCCTTCCTCCGAAAATATAGTGCCAGATTGTAGGGTTATCTCCCGGAAAGTCAAGCGGCACGACCAGTTCTCACGCTATTTCCCCCCGGCCGACCACGCTTGACACCTCTTCCGTTTAAGGCTATGGTTAAAAATCTAATTTCAAACACTTACGCGTGACATACACCCCCTAACCGATACTTGTGTTTCGCCACTGACAGGATATGCCGTACCAACTCGGTAACAACCAGGAACAACATACGCTGACCTACCTGAGCAAACTGGGGTCGAATCTGATCGACGCCATCGTCAGGAGGTTTTCCAACCCGCTGACGGCTCGGCGCAACCGGTTCATCCTCCTTGTTCTGACCGCACTGCTGCTGGCCCTGATCATCCTGCCCAAACAGCACTTCTTCTCCTTTGATTTCAGGCCGGGCGACATAGCCACTTCCGATATCCGCGCCCCCCAGGATTACCTGGTCGAGGACCATGTTCTCACCGAACAGCGCCGCAGGGAGATCAGCAACAGCGCCCCGATCATCTACAACCTGAGCGACAGGGTCCCCTCCTACCTGACGGAGAAACTGGAGCAGGCCCTGGCGGTCATCCGAGAAAAGCGCACCTCTCTTCCGCACAGCGACCTGGAAACCTGGCGCAAGCTGCTTGCTTCGTCGCTGGACACCGAACTGAGCGCCGCGGAACTGAAGGCACTGATACGCATTGAGTCGGACAAAAATTTCCTGGCCGATGCCGCCCGCCTGCTCGACGAACTGTACCAGCGCAAGATCGTGCTGGACGGCAGGGTCTTCCAGACAAACAGCAGGCGGGGAATCGAGATCCTGGACAATGACGGCCACCTGATCGGCGCTGGCAACCAGTCCATGGAGTACACGGAGATCACCGAAGCGCGCGGCATTGTTGCCGACTGGCGTTTCTCCGGCCTGGGCAAACCGGGTGACACCAGACACATCTCGGCGGTGATTTCCCGTATCCTGCTGCCCAACCTCTTCTACAACCGCGAGGCATCGGAGATTCGCAGCGCCGCTGCCAGGGAGGCGGTCAGCCCGGTTCTCTTCAAGGTCCAGAAGGGTGAGATGATCGTCCGCATCGGGGACCGGATCACTGCCGAACAGTCACAGAAGCTGCGCACCATCTTCCAGGAGAGCCGCAGCGAAAACCGCCTCTTCGCGGCAATCGGAACCTTCGCCACAATCCTGGTGCTGCTCTATTTTCCCTACCGTTTCGCCTGCAAGAACATCCGCAAGTTCGACCCGACCAACAAGGACATCCTGCTTATCTCGCTTCTGATGACCGGCAGTTTTCTGTTCTTCAAGACCGCCCTCTTGATCACCCATAACATTGGACCGGTGTTCCCGCACATAGAAACAAACAACTACTACTATCTGTTCCCCTTTGCCGCCGGGGCAATGATCGTGCGCATCTTCCTCAATTCCGAGGTCGCCCTGGTCTACTGCGCCATCCTTGCGCCGCTTCTGGGGATCATGTTTGAAAACAGCATGTTCGTGGTGATCTACGCCCTGCTGGGCAGCATCGTCGGCGCCCACGGCATACGACACTGCACCAGCCGGGGCACCATCTACGCTGCCGGCCTGAAGGTATCGGTGGTCAACCTGGCCCTTGCGCTCTCCTTCCAGACCTTCAGCAACACCCTCTTCAGCATGCAGACCGTCTATACGGCAATTTTCGCCGTGGTGAGCGGCATCATTTGCGCCGGTCTGGTTTCCGGTTTCATTCCGATCATTGAAACGCTCTTCAACTACACAACCGACATAAAGCTGCTGGAATTGGCCAACCTCAACTCCCCCCTGCTGCGGGACCTGATGGTGCGGGCTCCGGGAACCTACCATCACAGCGTGGTGGTGGGAAATCTGGTGGAGGCGGCGGCCGAGGCTGTCAACGCCAACCCCCTGCTGGCACGGGTGTCAGCCTACTACCATGACGTGGGCAAGGCTTCCAAGCCGCTCTATTTCATAGAAAACCAGGGAAACGAATTCAACCGTCACGACAAGCTCTCGCCCAGCATGAGCGCGCTGATCCTGATCTCCCACATCAAGGAGGGAGCGGAACTGGCCCGCGAAAACCGTCTGGGCCAGCCGATCATCAATATTATCCGCCAGCACCACGGCACAGCTCTGATAAAATTTTTCTACGACAAGGCCAAAACCCAGGCAGCGGCCAGCGGCCAGAATGTGGAGGAGAAGGACTTCCGCTACCCCGGCCCCAAGCCGCAGACCCGTGAGGCTGGCATCGTCATGCTGGCCGACTGCGTCGAGGCCGCATCACGGACCCTGGTCAACCCGACCCCGGACCGCATCCAGGGCATGGTGCAGAAGCTGATCAACAACATCTTCATCGACGGCCAGCTGGATGAATGCGAACTGACGCTCAAGAACCTGCATGAAATCGCCAGGAGCTTCAATCGTATCCTCAATGGAATATTCCACCACCGCATCGATTACCCCGATCCGGTGCACAAGGGGAGCAGCGGCAAAAAAATAACGTTCCCAGCCAGGCAAAAAACTCAGGCCCAGCAGGAGCAGGGAGGCAGCGCACGTGCAGATACTGTTGAGCAACCGCCAGAGGAGGCACCGGATCAGGAGCGGCCAACTGAAAAAGGTGGCGGCGAGGATCTTAAGCGACTTGGGATGTCTTGAGGGGACGGAGCTGTCGATCTCCATCGTGGGAGACCGGGCTATCCGCCGCATCAACCGCGACTATCTGAACAGGGATCGTCCCACCAACGTGATTTCTTTTTCCCTCCAGGAGGGGGAGTGTGGAGCCATACCCTCCCTTGCACTGGGCGATGTGGTCATCTCGGCCGATACGGCTCTGCGGGAGGCTGAAGAGGGGGGAATGGAATTCTTCGAGCGTCTCTGCTTCCTGCTGCTGCACGGCACACTGCACCTGTGCGGTTACGACCATGAGCGGAGCGGTGAGGAAGAAGCGGCCAGGATGGAGGCCAGGGAGGTGGAGTTATTCAGCGTCCTGAAGAACGAGGGGTTGTTAAGCCAGACAGGTTCATAGACTCGGCCAACTGCGCCATCGCAGGCATCCTGCATGCCGTGCGGACTGAAAAGCACATGCGCAACCACTTCGCCTTTGCGGTGCTGGTGTTGCTGGCCGCCCTGTTTCTGCGGGTGACGCCGGTGGAATTTGCCTTGCTGTCACTGTCGGTCTTGTTCGTGCTTTCCGCAGAACTGCTCAACACCGCCGTGGAAGCGGTGGTGGACCTGATATCACCGGAATACCACCCGCTTGCCAAAATCGCCAAGGATACCGCAGCAGGGGCGGTTTTGGTGGCTTGCATGGGCGCCGCCATCATCGGCTACATGATCCTGTCGCGACACGTGTTTCCCCTCTACGCAAAGGTCCTAGCCATGTACGGTTCGCCCGCCGATATGGGGACGATGGTATCGGTGCTGATCGTCATCATCGTCGTCATCATGATCAAAAGCCTGACCCACAAAGGGACCGCACTGGAAGGTGGCATACCCAGCGGCCATGCGGCCGTGGCCTTTTCCATTGCAACCGCTGTGTCGCTCAACACCCAGGATCCGCTCATATCGCTGCTCTGCGTCACCCTGGCGGCAATGGTCAGCCATTCGCGCCTGCTGATGCGGATCCACACCATGCGCGAAATAATAATCGGCTCCCTGGTCGGTGCCGGCATAACAGCCATTGTGCTGCTTCTCTTCAAACAGTTCGCATAGACTGTAACAGGGCACGGCTTCGTCCACGGACTACCACAAATGCAGGGGAATATTTTTCACATCATCGGGAGGAAAGGCACGTTGGAAGAGGGGAGCACCATAACATCCGGAATTTTCAAGCTGTTCGAACGATTCGTCCACGGACGGAAGAAAATGACCGCCTATGAGATCCAGGACCTCATCAAGGCAAGCGAGGACGAGGGTGTGGTCAACGAGGAGGAGAGCGAGATGATTCGCTCCATATTCTCGCTCCGCTCAACCGTGGTGCGCGAGGTCATGGTGCCGCGCATCGACATGGCCTGCATTTCCGTGGATGCGACCGTCCGGGAAATTCTGGAGACCATCCTGGCCTGCGGCCATTCGCGCATACCGGTCTTTGAAAACAGCGTCGACAACGTCATCGGACTGCTCTATGCCAAGGACATGCTCAAATACTGGGGACTGTCCGAGGATCTGATCAGGGTCCGCTCCATCATGCGCCCCCCCTACTTTATCCCCGAAACCAAGAATCTGGAGCAACTGCTCCAGGAGTTCAAGAATAAGCACGTCCACCTGGCCATCGTCATCGACGAATACGGTGGCACATCAGGACTGATCACCATCGAGGACCTGCTGGAGCAGATCGTAGGCGACATCCAGGACGAGCACGATCGCGAGGAGGCGCTCTTCACGGTCAATGACGACGGCTCGGTCACCGCCGATGCCCGCATGCCCATCGAAGAACTGGAGGAACTCTTCAACGTGGAGATCGAACATGACAAGTTCGATACGGTTGGTGGCCTGATCTTCCACCTGACCGGAAAGATCTCCGCACCCGGAGATATCGTCGAGAATGAACAGCTTGCCATCGCCGTCCTTGACTCCGATGAACGCAAGATCAAGCGGGTCTGCATAACCCGCAAGAACAGCATGGAAACGGATAACGAGTGAACGTGGGATCCCTGTACACACACGCGGCCGCGATCTTCGATCGCCCCGGCCGTCTCGCCATAGCCTCCGGCGTTCTGATCGCCCTCTCCTTCCCCAGCACCGGCTTCTCGTTTCTGGCCTGGCTGGCTCTGATCCCCCTGCTGATAGCGCTTGAGGGCGCGTCGCTGGGCACCTCCTTCCGCGTCGGCTTCACCTGCGGGTTCAGCGCCTATGTGGTCATCCTGTACTGGATCAATATCGTCATCACCCGCTACGGGCACCTCCCCTGGGGAGTCAGCATCCCGCTCTACCTCATGCTGGCGGCCTGGCTGGCCCTGTTCTACGGTTTCGCCACCCTGGTGGCCCGCCATGGTGAGCTGGGGGGATTCAAGAGCGCCTTTACCCTGCCGGTCGCCTGGGTAGCCGGCGACTTTGTCCGCTCATTTCTCCTGACCGGTTTCCCCTGGGCCATGCTGGGGCACTCCCAGTACCGCACCTTGCCCCTGATCCAGATCGCAGACATCACCGGTGTCTACGGTATCACCCTGCTGATCGTCCTGGCCAACGTGGTATTCTACCGCGTGCTGCGGGCAATCTGGGGGAAGGCGGCCCCCTATCCGGTGAAAAGCGCGGTGGTGCTGTTCATCGCCCTGATCGCCTCGCTCTATTACGGCTTTGAGCGACTGAACGTGGCCGGGGAACGGACTGACCGGACGATCAAGGTTGCCCTGATCCAGGGCAATATCCCCCAGGACGTGAAATGGAGTCCGGCTTTCCGGGACAGTACGCTTGCGGCCTACGAACGCCTGACCAGGGAAGCTGCCAGGGAATCCATCGATTTGGTGGTCTGGCCGGAAAGCGCGGTCCCCTTTTTCTTTCAGGACCATCCCCTGGAGGCCGAGCGCATCAGGGAACTGGCGCGGGAATTGGGAAGCCATCTGCTGCTGGGCAGCCCGGCTTACGAAACGCGCAACGACCGCATCACCTTCCTCAACAGCGCCTTTGTCGTCTCGCCCAGGGGAGAGACTATCGCCAGGGGTGACAAGCTGCACCTGGTGCCGTTCGGAGAGTACGTCCCCCTGGGGCGTATCTTCCCCTTCATTAACAAGATCGTGGTCGGCATCGGCGACTTCTCTGCCGGAGAACACGCCACTCCGCTGCCCATCGGCACAACACGGGCAGGGCTTTTGGTCTGCTACGAGGCAATCTTCCCCGAACTGGCCCGGGAGTACGTGCGCAACGGGGCGCGCATCCTGGTGAACATAACCAATGACGCCTGGTTCGGAGACTCTTCAGCCCCCTATCAGCACCTCTCCATCGCCGCCTTCAGGGCGGTGGAGACCCGCACCCCCCTGATCAGGGCGGCAAATACCGGAATCACCGCCATCATCGACCGCAACGGCCATATCCGCACCATGACTCCGCTGTTTCGCGAGGCTTTCAGCAGCGGAGAAATCACCCCGGGAAAGGGTGATTCGATCCTCGTGCGAATCGGAGACGCGGCTGCATGGCTCTGTACCATCCTGACCGCCGGCATCCTGCTGCTCTCTTGGAGACGGCGCACAAAATCCAACAGCTGAGGCCAGACGGGCGCCGGGCCGCACGGGAGCACACCAGTCTCCGCCTGCCGCCGCTGGCTCAGCACACCACCAGAGAAGGAGCACACCATGTTTCGTGAAGAAGTAGCCCGTTTAAACAACTTTGAGGAGCGTATCGCCAAGCTCCGGGGGTCTCTTTGACGTAGATGGCAAACGGGAATCGATCCAGGAGATCGAATCCAAGATCGCCGCCCCCGGTTTCTGGGACAACGCGGATTCATCCCAGGGAATCCTCAAGGAACGAACCAGCCTGGAAAAGATTGTACAGCTGTGGGACTCGCTCGCCCGGCAACAGGAGGATGTGCGGGTGATGATCGAACTGGGCGAGGAGGAAGCGGACGAGGAAACCCTGAAGGAAGTTGGGGAGATGAACAACCGTCTGCAACAGGGGGTGGAGGCGGCGGAGTTCCAGCGCATGCTCTCCGGAGAACATGACCGTAACTCATGCTTCATCTCCATCAACCCGGGAGCCGGCGGCACAGAATCACAGGATTGGGCCGAAATGCTGCTGCGCATGTACCTGCGTTACTGCGAAAAGAAGGGGTGGAAGACCAGCATCACCGACTACCAGTCCGGAGACGAGGCCGGCATCAAATCAGCCACCTTCAGCGTCAGCGGCGAGTATGCCTACGGCTACCTCAAGGCCGAGGCGGGCATCCACCGCCTGGTGCGCATCTCCCCCTTTGACAGCAACGCCCGCCGCCACACCTCCTTTGCCTCGGTCTATGCATTCCCGGAGATAGAGGAGGAGGATATCGACATCAAGATCGCCGATTCCGACCTGCGGGTGGACACCTTTCGCTCGGGCGGCGCCGGTGGGCAGCATGTGAACACCACCGACTCGGCCGTTCGCATCACCCACCTTCCCACGAACATCGTCGTGGCCTGCCAGAGTGAACGGAGTCAGATCCTTAACCGCGCAACGGCCATGAAGGTGCTGCGGGCGAAACTGTACGAGAAGGAGGTGCAGGAGCGGACGGCCAGGGCATCGGAGATCGCCAGCGAGAAGAAGGAGATCGGTTGGGGAAGCCAGATCCGCTCCTATGTGCTGCACCCCTACAAGATGGTCAAGGACCTGCGCACCGGAGTGGAGTCGGGCAACCCGGATGCGGTGCTGGACGGCGCCCTGGAGGAGTTCGTGGTAGCGTATCTGATGGGAGTCAGGCGACAGGCCGGGGATGTGGAGTAAGGCCTGTCTCTGAAAAAGATCAGGCCGTATGACGTTTAGTCATACGGCCTGATAACACCACCATCGTGTAGAACCGTCCTGTTTCAGACTGTCGTGTCCAGCGCCATTGAGTTGCTGATCATGTCGGACAGACGCGAGAAGATTTCGGGGGGAGTCTGGTAGACCAGGTTGCTGAAGCTGTCCATGAACTTGATGCTCAGATTCCCCTTGAAATCATAGACAAAAACAATTCCGTCCGTATTCCGGGGGCTCTCCCTCAGGCTGAATGGAGTCGTTGTAACAGTCTGACGGGCGGATGCGGAATCCTCGGTCCGCCTTCCCTGCAGCAGGCTAACCGTATCGTCGGTTTTCGCCCGGGCTTTGCTGACCGCGGGTAGGCTGTCAACAGACCACAGCGGTGAATGTGTCGTCCCGAAGAATGGTACCGATGAGATATTCGAACCGAGCGTGTACACAGACATCCCTGTGGAAGAAACACTGGAAGCAGTCATGATCCCTCTCCTGGCGAGGAAACTGATACCATACTGTAATACAACGAACCATACTGGATTAACCTATTTTATGCAATCCATTTTCACCCTGTTCCGAACCGGCGCCGTGGAAGGGCCATTCCAGGCCGGCATTCCCCCTCTCCGAACCCAAAAAGTTCTTTACTCGTCGGGCCATAATATGGATACTAACCCGACACGCCAATGTCCACTCCACGAATGATCACCCTTTGAGAGAATGTATCGTTTTATTCGACCAGCCATACTGGCGCTCTGCTGCGTCATCGTCCTGTATTCCACCATGCCTGCGGCCGCCGCGGCGCTTTCCGGAGTGCGAAGCTTGGGCTACGCCATCCAGATGGGCGCATTCTCCGACGTGAAAAACGCAGAGCGATTCACGGCCACGCTCCAGGCCAAGGGGATCGAGGCCTTCTATTTCCGCAAGGACAACGGCATCTACGCCGTCCGTTTCGGTGACTTCACCACCAAGGCCAAGGCCCGCTCCGCGGCCGACCGCCTGGTGGCGGATAAACTGATCGACGCCTACTACATCGCCCCCCCCCATCAGGCCGTCTTCTCGGCCGCCAAGGGACCGGGATGGCAGAAGCAACCCGCTGCCGAGATCCATGCAGCACGGGACAAGAAGCGCGACGACAGCACAGCAACGCAGAGCGTCGATGGCTCAAAACAGAATAATAGATCAACCCGCTCGGAGCGCGACATGGGCTTTATCGCGGCCCGCACCGCCGAACGTTTCGTGGGCATACCCTACCGCTGGGGCGGGGACAACGTGGTCGAAGGCATGGATTGCAGCGGATTCGTCAGGGCCGTCTACAACCTGTGCGGCGTGAGCATCCCGCGCACGTCGCGGGATCAGTTCAAGGCCGGCGAGTCCGTCAGCCGGGGGACACTCCTGGATGGCGACCTGGTCTTCTTCGGCTCGGACGAGGACAAAATCAATCATGTGGGCATCTATGTGGGTAAGGGCAAATTCGTCCACGCCCCCCGCAGGGGCGAGGAGATTCGCATAACCTCCATTGATGACACCTATTTCGACAAGCGCTTCGTCGGCGCACGCAGATATTTTCAATAAAACGGGGAACACATGGCCATCATCAGACCATTCCGGGCTCTTCGCCCTCCAAAGAATCTTGCCGAACAGGTTGCCGCCCTGCCCTACGACGTCATGAACGTTGAGGAGGCGCGCGCCATGGCATCGGGGAATCCCTACAGTTTTTTACACGTTTCCCGTCCTGAAATCGATCTGGCTCCGGAAATCGATCCCCATGACGACCAGGTCCACCTGCAGGGAAAACTGAATCTGGACCGGTTTATCCATCAGGGCACACTGATCAGCGACAGCGGGGAGTTTTTCTACGTCTACCGCCAGCGCATGGGTGACATAACCCAGACAGGCTTGGTCGCCTGCGCCGGGGTGGACGACTACCACGCCGGTGTGATCAAGAAGCACGAGCATACCCGTCCGGACAAAGAGGACGACCGGGTCAGACACATCGACACCTTGAACGCCAACGACGAACCGGTTTTCTACATCTCCCGCTCCTGCAGCGAGATAGAGGAGATCATCGCCAACGTGGCCAGCGGGCCGGCGGAGTACGATTTCGTCACTGACGACAACGTGGCCCACACCCTCTGGGTCATCAACGACCAAAGCCTGGTGGAACGTCTGACCGCCCTGTTCGCCACCCTTCCCAACCTGTACGTGGCCGACGGTCACCACCGCAGCGCGGCGGCCGAACGGGTCCGCGACCTGCGGCGCGGGGCAAATCATAACCACACCGGCAACGAAGAATACAACTTCTTCCTGACCGTCATATTTCCCGAGAATCAGCTGAACATCATGCCCTACAACAGGGTGGTGAAGGACCTGAACGGTCAGAGCAGTGCCGAGTTCATGGAGCGTGTTGCCCGGATCTTCGAGGTAAGCGAATCCCCCGATCCGGTCCTGCCCGAGGCGCGTCATTGCTTCGGCATGTACCTGGACAGCCGCTGGTACCGACTCCGGCTCCAGCCGGGGACTGTGGACGAATCGGACAGCGTCGCCCATCTGGACGTCTCCATCCTCCAGGACCGACTGCTGAATCCGCTGCTGGGCATCCACAACCCCCGCACCGACACCCGTATCCATTTCGTGGGCGGGATACGGGGCAACGAGGAACTGGTCCGCCTGGTGGACAGCGGCGACTACCGGGTGGCATTCTCACTCTTCCCCACCTCCGTGGGCGAGCTTATGGAACTGGCCGACCAGGACCAGATCATGCCCCCCAAGTCAACCTGGTTCGAACCCAAACTGCGCAGCGGGCTGTTCGTCCACCTGCTGGAGTGAGACGGGACATGTTCCAGGCCGCGGCCGACGCCATACGCCAGGCACAGGCCTTCATCATTACCGCCGGCGCGGGCATGGGAGTGGACTCCGGCCTGCCGGATTTTCGCGGCACCAGCGGCTTCTGGCAGGCCTACCCCCCTTACGCCAAACTCGGACTTTCTTTCGCCGAGGCAGCCAATCCGCTGCACTTCCAGCGCGACCCCTCCTTCGGGTGGGGCTTTTATGGCCACCGCTGCAATCTCTACCGCTCCACCATCCCCCACGAGGGATTTCACATCCTGCAACACTGGATCCGACGCACCGGGGTCGGCCACGTCATCGTCACCTCCAATGTGGACGGCCAGTTCCAGAAGGCCGGCTTCGACGAGGCGAATATCCTGGAGGTACACGGTTCCATCCACCACCTGCAGTGCCTGGAACCGTGCTGCGATTCCATCTGGCCCAATGACGAGACATTCGACATCGACACGCAGACCATGCGTTCCCGCTCCATCCCCCGATGCCCCCGTTGTGGCAGCGTCAGCCGCCCCAACATCCTCATGTTCGGCGACTGGTCCTGGCTTTCCGGGCGCACGGACTGCCAGCAGGCCCGCTTCCAGGGATTCCTGGACAGGATGCAGGGGAAACGCTGGGTGGTGATCGAACTGGGCGCAGGAACGACCATTCCCACCATCCGGGCCACATCAGAACGACTGGGGCAACGCCTTGACAGTGCCAGGGTGATCCGCATCAACCCGCGCGAAGCAGAGATCAGGAATCCCCACCTTTCCCTCCCCTGCGGCGCCCTGGAAGGGTTGCGACACATCGACCGCTTCGTCGGCGGCTGAACCATTGCAAGGTGCGTGTTTTCTCATTTTTCCTTGCCATCGGCCGAACGGTTATGCTACAAAACTATGCTTAACAAATTCGCACGCCCCGCAACAGACCGGCGGTGTCCCTTGTGACGTGCAGGGATTCAACGGGGCGGAAGACAAACCAAAGGAGAACACCCATGTCAAGCATCAGCATGAAAGAACTGCTGGAGGCCGGCGTCCACTTCGGCCATCAGACCAAGCGCTGGAATCCCAAGATGAAACCGTACATCTTCGGGGCTCGTAACGGCATCTACATCATCGACCTGCAGAAAACCGTCCGCTACTTCAAATCCGCCTACAATTTCGTCAAGGAATCAGTTCTCAACGGCGAGACCGTCCTGTTCGTGGGCACCAAGAAACAGGCCCAGGACTCTGTGTGCGAAGAGGCCCAGCGCTGCGGTATGCACTACGTCAACCAGCGCTGGCTGGGGGGAATGCTGACCAACTTCACCACCGTCAAGCAGAGCATCGACCGCCTGAAGCGCATCGACGCCATGTTCGAGGATGGCACCATCGAGGCATACCCCAAGAAGGAGGCTCTCCAGTTCGAGAAGGAGCGCGTGAAGCTGCAGAAGATCCTGGGCGGCATCAAAGGCATGAACAGGCTTCCCGGCCTGATGTTCGTAATCGACCCCAAGAACGAGGAGATCGCCATCCAGGAGGCCAAGAAGCTGGGCATCCCGGTCGTAGCCATCGTCGACACCAACTGTGACCCCGACCCCATCGACTACGTCATCCCGGGTAACGATGACGCCATCCGCGCCATCCGCCTGCTCTCCTCCAAGATGGCCGACGCGGTTCTCGAAGGTAGCCAGGCCCGTAACGCCGCCCTGCAGGCTGAAAAAGAGGGTGCCGCCGATGCGGAGACCGCTGGCGAGCAGGTGGTTGAGGAAGAAGTGGCCCAGGCCTAGGAATCCGGGCGCGGTCGGGAACGGTCCAACGGGCCGCCTCTCGCCGCGCCATCCACGGCGTCGCCACAGGAATCAGATACAGCACATTTCGGAAGGAGCTCCCCACCCATGGCAATTACAGCTGCCCAAATCAATGAACTGAGAAAAGCTACCGGAGCCGGTATGCTCGACTGCAAGAAGGCTCTGGAACAGAACGACGGCGATTTCGAGAAATCCGTCGACTACCTGCGTACCAAGGGACTGGCTGCGGCAGCCAAGAAATCCAGCCGCGCCGCCACCGAAGGAATGGTGGCAGCCTTCGTGTCCGACGACCTGAAGAGCGGCGTGCTGCTGGAAATCAACAGCGAAACCGATTTTGTCGCCAAAAACGATCTCTTCAAGGCTTTTGTGAACAATATCGGCCAGCACATCCTGTCCACCTCCCCCGCCGACCGCGACGCCATGCTGGCGCAGCCCTACAGCGGTGATCCCTCCAAGACCGTACAGAGCTACCTGAACGAATCCATTTCGGTCATTGGCGAGAACATCCAGATCCGCCGCTTCTCCCGCTTCGATGTCCAGGGCGATGGCTGCATCGGTGCCTACATCCACGCCGGCGGCAAGATTGGCGTCATGGTGCAGGTGGAGAGCCCGGCTGTTACCGCCGCCAACCAGGAGACCATCACCACTTTGGTGAAAGATGTCGCCATGCACTCGGCGGCAGCCGCGCCCCGTTACGTCACCCGTGAGCAAGTACCTGCCGACGTTCTGGAGCGCGAGAAGGACATCTACCGCGCCAAGGCACGGGAGACCGGCAAACCGGATAACATCATCGAAAAGATCATTGTCGGCCAGATCAACAAGTTCTACGGCGACATCTGCCTGAACGAGCAGGTCTATGTAAAGGACACCGACAAGACCATTCCCCAGGTACTCAAGGAAGCCTCAGCCGCAGCGGGCGGAACCATCGGCATCAGTCGATTCGAGCGCTTCGTGCTTGGCGAGGGTCTGGAGAAGAAGGAATCGGACTTTGCCGCCGAGGTGGCGGCAGCGGCCGGCCTCAAATAGCAGCCACAGCCGGCCGGAAATGGCCGGCTTTTTTTTATTCAGTACACACGGAACGGGAGAGAGCATGAGCAGGCCGAAATTCACCAGGGTATTGCTGAAGCTGTCGGGAGAGTCCCTCGCAGGCAGCCAGGGATATGGCATCGACCCAAAAACAATCACCACCATCGCCAGGGAAATCAAGGAAGTGGTTCAGCAGGGGGTGCAGCTTGCCCTGGTCATCGGCGGCGGCAACATCTTCCGCGGCCTGGCGGCATCCTCCCAGGGAATGGACCGCGCCGGCGCCGACAACATGGGCATGCTGGCCACCATGATCAACTCCCTGGCCATGCAGGATGCCCTGGAGAAAATTGGCGTCGCCACCCGCGTCCAGTCGGCCATCGTCATGCAGCAGGTCGCCGAACCGTACATCCGCCGCCGGGCCATCCGCCACCTGGAGAAGGGGCGTGTGGTCATCTTCGGCGCCGGCACCGGTAACCCCTACTTCACCACCGATACCGCCGCCAGCCTGCGGGCCATGGAGATCAGCGCCCAGGCCATCCTCAAGGGGACCAAGGTGGACGGCGTCTACACGGCCGATCCGAAAAAAGACGCCACCGCCACCAAACTGCCCCGGCTTGCCTACATCGATGTCCTCAAACGGGGACTGCAGGTGATGGACGCCACCGCCACATCGCTCTGCATGGACAACAACCTGCCGATCATCGTCTTCGATCTGACAACCGAGGGCAACATCATCAAGGTCATCAACGGCGAAGAGATCGGCACCATCGTACAAGGAGAATGACCCCATGCCCAAAACCGTACTCAGCGACATGAAAACCCATATGGAAAAGACCGTCGCGGTTCTCAAGGCCGAATTCCAGAAGGTCCGCACCGGCCGCGCCTCCACCGCCATCTTGGACAGCGTCAAGGTGGACTACTACGGCAACCCCACCCCCATCAGCCAGGTAGCCACCCTGGCCATTCCCGAGCCGCGCATGATTACCATCACCCCTTGGGAGGCCAAACAGATTTCAGTCATTGAAAAGGCCATCTTCAACGCCAACATCGGCCTTACCCCCTCCAACGACGGCAAGAGCATCCGCCTCAGCCTCCCCCCTCTGACCGAAGAGCGGCGCCGGGAGATCGTCAAGGATTTGAAGAAGATGGCCGAGGATAACAGGGTCGCCCTGCGCAATATCCGCCGCGACGCCATCGACCGCCTGAAAAAGCTGGAAAAGGATAAGAGCATCACCGAGGACGAGCTGAAGAAGTACGAGAAAGAGGTTCAGGACAACACCAAGAGCTTCGAGATCAAAATCGACGAGGCAATGACCAACAAGGAAAAAGAGGTCATGGAGGTTTGATGCGCGAGCTCGACCCTGAACGGCTCCCCGTCCATCTGGCAATTATCATGGACGGCAACGGACGCTGGGCCCAGCAGCGCATGCTCAAACGCATCGTCGGCCACCAGCGGGGCGCCGAGACGGTCAACATGGTCGTTGAACATGCCTGGCGCCTGGGCATACAATACCTGACCCTGTTCGCCTTCTCCTCCGAGAACTGGTCCAGGCCGGCACTTGAGGTGCGCGCCCTGATGGCCCTGCTGAAGAAGTACATCCGCAAGGAGACGGCGCGCATGATGCGCAAAAACATCCGTTACAACGTCATCGGCAACCGCTGCGATCTTCCCGTCGATGTCAACGAGACGCTGGATGAGGCCATCAAGCAGACCTCGGTCAATACCGGCATGACGCTCACCCTGGCGCTCTCCTACGGCGGGCGCCAGGAACTGAGCATGGCTGCCCGCCGCCTCGCATGCGACGTCCGTGACGGAAAATTAACCCCCGACGACATTTCTGTGGAAAGCTTCGGCACCTATCTGGATACGGGCGGTCTGCCGGACCCGGATTTCCTGATCCGCACCAGCGGCGAGATGCGCATCAGCAATTTCCTGCTCTGGCAACTGGCCTATACCGAGCTCTACTTTACCGAAACCAACTGGCCCGACTTCACCATCAACGAGTTCAACAAGGCCCTGATCGATTTCCAGTCCCGTGAACGCCGCTTCGGCAAGACCAGCGACCAGATTTCCCCGAGGAACAAGCCATCAAACGCCTGATTACCGCCTTCATTCTCCTGCCGGTGGTCATCCTGACCATTACCCACGGAGGGACGCTGCTCTTTGCCGGGCTGATCGGCATCGTAGCCGCCATCGCCATGCTGGAGTTCTACCGCATGGCACTGCCCGAGCGCCTGATGGAATCGCGCCTGGCTGCCCTCTGCGGTGGCCTGATGGTCTTTGTCCCGCTGGTCGGAGACGGAGGAGCGCCCCTGCCCAGCCTCGTGGCACTGTTTCTGCTCTTTTTCCTGCTGTTCCTCTTCCGCATCCAGAACATCGCCGATGCGGCCCGGGACGTATCCTACGCCGCCCTGGCCTTCGCCTACATCCCGCTCCTGCTGATGCATCTGGTCATGCTGCGCCAGACGACCTACGGGGTGCAGTGGCTGGTGGTGGTGATGCTGATCGTCATGAGCAACGATTCCCTGGCCTATTACAGCGGCAGGGCTTTGGGGAGGCACCGTCTCTACAAGCTGGTGAGCCCCAACAAGAGCATCGAGGGGGCGATCGGCGGTGTAGTGGGGAGCGTCCTGGGCACCCTGCTGGCACGCTTCACCTTTTTCCCGCAACTCACCCTGACAGACGCCCTGCTGACCGCGGTGTTCATCGGCATCCTGGGCCAGACCGGCGACCTGTTCGAATCACTGCTCAAGCGAAGCTTCGGCGTCAAGGATTCCGGGACCCTCTTCCCCGGCCACGGCGGAATCCTGGACCGCCTGGACAGCATCATCTTCGCCGCGCCGGCCACCTACTACTACGCAACCTACTTTTTCAAGGGATAGTCTTATGAAACAGCTTTCAATACTCGGCTCCACCGGTTCCATCGGCGTCAGCACCCTGGAGATCGTTGCCGCCCACCCGGACCGGTTCCGGGTCAGCGCCCTGACCGCCGGCAAAAACCTGGAGCTTTTGGCCCGCCAGATCAGGCAGTTCTCTCCCCGCATCGCCGCCGTCGCAGCCAAGGAGGATGTTCCCCGCCTGGTCCAGCTCTGCGATGGCCTGGAGGTGAAGATCGTCGGAGGGGTGGAAGGGCTGATCGAGGCCGCAACAGCCGATGAAACGGACATGGTGGTGGCGGCCATTGTTGGCGCGGCCGGACTGGTTCCCACGGCAGCCGCCATCCGCGCCGGCAAGGATATCGCCCTGGCCAACAAGGAGACCCTGGTCACCGCCGGTCACCTGTTCATGGAGATAGTCAGCAGCCACGGCGTCAAGCTCTACCCGGTGGACAGCGAGCACAGCGCCATCTTCCAGTCCCTGGAGGGGCATCGCAGCGATGACATCAGCAAGATCATCCTCACCGCCTCGGGCGGGCCGTTTTTGAACACATCCCTGGAGCAGCTGGCCGGCGTCACGGTGGGCGATGCCCTCAACCATCCCAACTGGAGCATGGGGAGAAAAATCACCATCGACTCGGCAACCATGATGAACAAGGGCCTGGAGGTCATCGAGGCCCGCTGGCTCTTCGACGCGCCGATGGAGAAGATCCACATCAACATCCATCCCCAGAGCATCATCCACTCCATGGTGGAGTACATCGACGGCTGCGTCATCGCCCAACTGGGCATGCCGGACATGAAGGCGCCCATCGCCTATGCCCTCTCCTACCCCGAGCGGGTCGCCACCGGCATTCAGCCGCTGGACCTGACCACCCTCACGGGGCTCACCTTCTTCAAGCCGGACCTGGAGAAATTCCGCTGCCTGGGGCTGGCCTACCGCGCCATGGCCGACGGAGAAAGCATGCCGGCGGTCATGAACGCGGCCAACGAGATCGCCGTGGATGCCTTCCTGGAGGGGCGCATCGCTTTCCTGCAGATCGCCCGGGTGATCGAGGAGACCATGGACAGCCACATTCCCCACGATCTGAAGTCCATAGCAGAGGTACTTCAGGCCGATCAATGGGGCCGCGACACGGCCCGCGACATCTGCAGGAGGCTCTCGAACTGACATGACGGTCATCTATGCCATAATCGCACTCGGTGTCCTGATTTTCGTCCACGAGTTGGGACATTTCATCTTCGCCAAGCTGTTCAACGTCAAGGTGGAGAAGTTTTCCCTTGGTTTCGGCCCCAAGCTGTTCGGCAGACAGATCGGCGAGACAGAGTATCTGCTCTCGGCGTTCCCCCTGGGCGGCTACGTCAAGATGTTCGGCGAAGGGGGCTTCATCGAGGGGGGGGAGACCCACCACCAGCAGGACCCGGAAGAGTCGCCCGCGCAACGGGAATATACCGACGAGGAGAAGCGGCGTTCCTTTGCCCATAAACCGCCCCTGGCACGCATCGCCATCGTCTTGGCCGGCCCGATCTTCAACCTGCTCTTCGCCTGGCTGGCGTTCATGCTGCTCTGCACGCTGGGGGTACCCACCATCACCACCAGGATCGGCGAGGTGCTCAAGGACAAGCCGGCGGCCAGGGCCGGCATCATGAAGGACGACCTGATCACCGCCGTAGATGGCCAGGCGGTTTCCCGCTGGGAGGAGTTCGCCTCCAGCATCGCGGAGAGCAAGGGCAAACAGATCAACCTGTCGGTGAAGCGCAAGGACAAGGAGCTGAGCTTCACCATCACCCCGGCGCCACGGGTGGCCAAGAACGTCTTCGGCGAGAATGTCAACGGCTATGCCATCGGCGTGGCGTCGGCGGGCGAGATCGTCACCGAGTACTACGACCCGCTTCAGGCGGTGGTCAAGGGAACCAAGCAGACCTTTGTGGTCATCGACCTGACCATCACCTCGCTGATCAAGCTTGCCCAGCGCATCGTGCCGCTGGATACGGTGGGAGGGCCGATCATGATCGCCAAGATGGCCGGCGAGCAGGCCTCGGCCGGCGGCGCCAGCTTCCTGGCTTTCATGGCCCTGCTCTCCATCAACCTGGGCATCCTCAACCTGCTGCCGGTTCCGGTCCTGGACGGCGGCCACCTGATCTTCTACGTCTGGGAACTGGTCTTCCGCAGGCCGGTCAGGCAGCAGGTTCGGGAATACGCCCAGCAGATCGGCATGGCGCTCCTGCTCGGCCTGATGCTCTTGGCCTTCTACAACGACATCGTCCGTTATTTCGTCGGCCAGGGGTAGCGCTACGCACCGACAATCGAAAGCGCCGCGTCGCAGCGGGCCAAAAGCCGCCATGGGACGCGGCGTTTGGTTGTACGCTCTGTTGTGCCTCTTTCCCCTCCGCTACCTGGGGCGCCACCGGCGCCCTGAGCGTGTGTCCCCATGTCAACTCTCGCCTTCAGCCTGATCGTCACCTCGGCGGTGATGCACGCGCTCTGGAACCTGCTGGTGAAGCGTTGCCGCCACAAGACCGTCTTCATCTGGTGGATGTTCGTGGCCTCCGGCACGCTCTTCACCCTGACCCTCCCCTTCGCACCTGAGCGCTTCACCTGGCCAAGCCAGCACACCCTGCTGATGGCATCCATAGGAGCGGTCTGTTTCGTGCTCTACCACCTGCTGAACGGCCGCGCCTACCGGGACGGCGACCTGTCGGTGGTCTACCCCCTCTCCCAGACCTCCATCATCTACGTGCCCATCTGGGGCATGACCCTTTTGGGCGAGCGGCTTACCCTGACCGGTTTATGTGGTATCCTGCTGGTGATCCTGGGCACCTACTCGGTGCAGTTGCGGCGCTTGTCCCTGTCGGACATGCTGCGCCCCTTCCGGGATCTGAAGAGTGTCTCGGTCAGGGCCTCGCTAGGGGCCGGTTTCATCTACTCCATCGGCTCCATCGCCGAAAAAAATGGGGTCAAGTACTGTCCCCCGCTCCTTTTTACCTATGTTCTGGTCATGATGATGCTGCTGCTCATGTCGCTCAACCTGTGCCGGCCCAAGTACCGCCTGCTGATCGGAGAGGAGTTGCGCGAAAACTGGCGGCTGATTCTCTGCAGCGGACCGGTGGTGATGGCATCATTTCTCACCTTCCGCTACGGACTCAACCTGGCGCCGGTGAGCTACGCGGTTCCGGTACGGCAGGTCAGTATCATGGTGGGGGTGTTGATCGGCATCCTCTTCCTGGGAGAATCCTGCGCGAAGATCAGGATCATGGCTGCCGCCCTGATCCTCTGCGGTGCGATCTTGATACGACTGGGATAGGCATTGGAAGTGAGGGGTGATGAATCAGGAGTGGGGAGAAAAACGGGGGCGAAAAGATTCTTACGTTTTACTCCTTACCCCATAGGTCTTTCCTGTCAGCTCTTCCTGAACCCGATGATGCCGCCCAACCCGGCCAGCAGTCCGCCCCAGGACAGGAGCAGCTCCTTGGGAGTGTACTGCCCCTTCATGTCCGGAACATTGTTTACCATCCACTCACCCAGCATCTCGGTTGCGGTGACCGTGAACGCCGAGTAGAAGAACGCCGCCCCGACGAGAAACAGTATGATCCCAACGCTTTTTTTCATCTCCATGCAAACCTCCCTGTCTACGTTGAACTGTCCTGCTTTCTACATGAGCGCACCCTCCCTGTCAACCACGGCGCGGGGTGAGGGACTGGCACTGATACCCGCGCGGGGGGAGCATCTGCCATGAACGACCTGCGATCGCAACTGGCTGAGTTGTTCCCACCGGCATGCCATGGCCGGGTCTTTCTGGTGGGAGGATGTGTACGGGACCACCTGCTGGGCCGCGGGTGCCGTGACATCGACCTGGTGGCGGCGCTCAGCGGGGATGAGCTCGGCAGGTGCGGGTTCCGGCTGGTGGCCGGCAGGAGCACCGCGCCGATCTGGTTCAGGCACGATGATGCATTCGGCACCATCGAACTGACGCCGCTGACCTGCCCGGAGGCGCTGGACGCCGACCTGCGGCGCCGGGACTTCACCATCAACAGCCTGGCCATGGATCTGCGGGGGAACCTGCACGACCCGCTTGACGGTCGAGGCGACATCATGGGGCGTTTTTTGCGCCCCTGTTCCCCGGACACCTTCAGGGACGACCCCCTGCGCATCTTCCGGGCATTCCGCTTCGAGTCCGACGGGTGGAGCATGACCGGCGAGTGCCAGGAGTTGATCGGGCAGCGCCAGTGGTCGGAAGAGCTGTCCCGCATCCCCATGGAGCGTTTCAGCCGCGAGATGCTTAAGGCCTGCTCGGCCCCCCGGCCGGAACGCTTCTTCCTGGCCATGCTGAAATTCGGCGTGGGTAGCGGATACCTGCCGGAGCTCTTTCGCATGGCCCGGATACCTGCCGGCCCCCTCCGCTACCACCCCGAGGGGGATCTTTTGACCCATTCCATCCAGGTGATGCAACGGGTGACAGAGCGTTCCGCCGACCCCCTGGCCCGCTTCTGCGCCCTGTTCCACGACATCGGCAAGCTGTCTACCGATCCTGCCCGCTACCCCAGCCACCACGGCCATGACCGGGCCGGTGTCGAACTGGCCCGCCAGCTCTGTTCCCGCCTGCGCCTGTCGGCCAGGTACCGTAACGCCCTGGCCGCTATCTGCCGGCTGCATATGACATTCAACAACTGGGAAGAGTTACGGGACGGGACACGGCTGAGAGCTGCCGAGCAGGCGGTCAAATCGGGCATTACCGGAATCCTGCCCCTGGTTTCCGCGGCGGACAGGGCAGGATCCGAAGAACCGGCCGGATGGTCGCGGGCGGTGCAGGTTGTCCGCATGTCAACAATCGAACTGGGCATGGATCAGCAACAGCTGGAAAAGATGCCAGCCGACCTTCGCAGCGATCTCATCCTGCAGCTTCGCATAGAGAGATTTCGTCAGGCAACGGGCTGTTCGGCGAGCCGCGATGCCGGAGGAGAAATCCCCGAGCGCATTCCCCTCTGAGCGGCGACTACGGGGCGTTTCAGCGCCAGCAGAGAACGACTCAGCGGACACAACACCCCTGTCCGGAAGAACTTTTCCCGCCGCCATAGGGCAACAGCGCAGAGGAGGTCGCCGTTGTGCCGGAGAAAATATTATGTCTTTTTTTAAATAGCGTTGACATTAAAACATTTATACACTAATCATAAAAACATCAACCTGATGACGGGAGGTTCACATGAACTCGAATGGACTACATCTCAGGGGCCGCCAGCTTCTGGTCGACGCGCTTGTGGCGGTAGCCGAGCAGGGAAACCTGACCGACGCGGATATAGCACTGATCAAGGCCCATGAGCTGGACGACATGGTCAAAGATAAACTGTTTCAACGGGCGGCAGGCAGCAGCGACATTGACAGGCTGTTCGACGCGATACCGCTTGCGTGGGAAGCACGGGATAACTGATCCGCCGATACGTTCGAAACCTCGCACAGCCCTTACCCCTCAGTAACACCTACTCCGCCATCCTGTTCCTGAAGATCACCACCGCCGCGACAAAGGCAACCAGAGCCGCGGCAAGCACCTGCAGCGCGAAAACGGTCGAAAAAACGCCGCCTACCAGGGCGTGACGGGCACCCTCGAACAGGGCGGTGGTGGGGAACAGCCGCACCCAGGGAATCAGCTGTTCGGGATAGGAGGAGAGCGGAAAGAACAGGCCGGACATGAAGATCAGCGGCATGACCAGCACCGCCTCCACCTTGCCGATGGTCTCCGGCTTGTCCATGACGGTTCCGCTGATCACCCCGGCGCAGGAGAAGAGCGCCGACCCGGGGAGGAGGAAGGCCAGATAAGCCAGCAGATTGGCAGGATCGAAGCGAAACGGCGTGATGGCGAAGATGACCAGGGCCACGGCCAGCCCCTTGATCAGGCCGTGGCTGAAGCCGGAGAGGATCTTGGCCACCACGATCTCCCAGACGCCGATGGGAGTGACCCGGTAGGACTCCACCGTGAACTGCACCCTCCGGTGGAACCAGAGGCTCCAGACGCTTTCGTTGTAGGCGGCGTTGACGGCGGTCATGGTGATCAGGCCGGGCGCTATGAACAGGCTGTAGGGTACCCCCTCCACCAGGCCGATATACCCCTTCATGCCGATGCCGAAGGCCAGGTACATGGTCAGGGGGTAGGCAACAACCGCCACCAGTTCCGACCAGATGCTGCGCCTGAGCACCAGCATGTCCCGCCGCCAGATTGCCAGATATCCCCGCGGCATCAATTGCGCACCCCCGCTCCGGTCAGGCTGATGAACACGTCTTCCAGGGTCCGCTCCTTAAGCGAGATGCGCCGCACCGCCGCGCCGCGCAGGGCCGAAACCAGCTCGGAAAGACATTCCCAACTCTCCAGCCGCACATCAACCACCCTTCCCGTCACCACCATATCCAGCACGCATGCCATGCTTCCCAGAATTCGGGCATAACGTTCCGCCTGTTCCTCGAATTCGATCTCGTAGACCGTGCCGCCGGAGAGACGTTCCTTCAGCTCGCTGGTGGTGCCCTGGGCGATCATCCTGCCGTGGTCCATGATGGCGATGCGGTCACAGAGGTGCTCGGCCTCCTCCAGGTAGTGGGTGGTGAGGAAAATGGTCATGCTCCCCGCCAGGGAGCGCACATACTCCCACACGGCACGGCGGGACTGGGGATCCAGGCCGGTGGTCGGTTCATCCAGGAAGAGCAGGCGGGGCTCGTTCAGCAGGGCCCGCGCCACCACCAGCCGGCGCTGCATCCCGCCGGAAAAGGTATCGGGAAAGTCCTCCTGCCGCCCGGTCAGCCCCATCAGCTCCAGCAGTTCGTCGATCCGGGGACGGAAACGGCTGGCCGGCATTCCGTGCAGACGGGCATGCAGCTCCAGGTTTTCCCGCGCGGTAAGGTAGCGGTCCAGGCTGTTCTCCTGGGAGACCACTCCGATCAGGGCGCGGATCTCCCGGCCATGGCTGCGGGTATCCATCCCTTGGACAAAGGCCTCGCCGCTGCTCTGACCCATGAGGGTGGTCAGGATGCGGATCAGGGTGGTCTTGCCGGCGCCGTTGGGTCCCAGCAGGCCGAAGATTGTTCCCTGCTCCACCTGCAGGTCGAAGCTGTCCAGGGCGGTCAGCCTGCCGTAGCTCTTGGTCAGTCCATGGGTACGAAGGGCGATGGTCATGGAAAGCCTATAGCACACAACGACGGGAAAATGCATCCCCTTCCCTGCCGCGGCAAAAAACGGTTGACGCCACATTCCTCGGCTGGGTATGCTTTTTTCGTCAATCTGCCAGGAAAACGGGACGAAATCATGTCACTCATGGAATGGGACGGCACCTACAGCATCGGCATCAAGGAACTGGACGACCACCATCAGCACCTGTTCATGCTGATCAATCGGGCATTCGACGGCTATAACCGGGGAATGGGCGACGCAGCAGTCAAGAAACTGCTGGATGCATTGCTGGAGTACGCCGCCTACCACTTTTCGGCGGAAGAGATGCGCATGGGTGAGGACGCCTACCCCGGAATAGAGGAGCATTACAGGCAACACAAGCTTTTCGTGGACAAGGTGGCCGAACTGATGGAACTGTACAAGGCGGTGGGAAGCAGCATCCTGACCAGTACCCTCATGTTCATGAACACCTGGCTGACCAGGCATATCCTGCAGCATGACAGGGAGTACGCCCGCTACTGCCTGGAACAACCCACGGCACCAAAGAGACCCACGGCAACGGCCTGACACGCCTCTTTGCAGGAGGCGAACAGGGCATCCCATCCGGAAAGAACCCGGCCAGGGGGCAACGGGCGGAAACATGCCTTTGCCCGTTGCCCCCTGGCCGGCAGATTCCTTGACAGATGCCCCGCCTTTTCCTATACCTTGTCTTCATGAAGAATATTCTGATACTGTTCGCCCATCCCCGCTACGAGATCTCAAGGGCCAACCACGCCCTGCTGGAGCCGCTCCATGACCTGGAGCAGGTCACCATCCACGACCTGTACGAACAGTACCCAAGCTTCAACATCAACAACGCCCGGGAGCAGCAACTGTTGCTGGCACACCAGATCATCGTCTGGCAGTTTCCCTTCTACATGTACAGCGCACCGTCCATGATCAAGCAGTGGATCGATCTGGTGCTGGAGCACAGCTGGGCCCACGGCGCCGGCACCAGGGCGCTGGAAAATCGGACCATCTTCGCCACCGTCACCACCGGCGGCAGCCGCGAAAGCTACGCCCCCGACGGCTTCAACCGCCATACCATGGGAGAGTTCCTCGTCCCCTTTCAGCAGACGGCCCTTCTCTGCGGCATGCACTACCTGCCCCCCTTTCTGGTGCAGGGAACCTACCGGCTTACCGACCCACAACTGGCGCGCTTCGCCGACCAGTACCGCGACCTGCTGATCCGCCTCTCCCAGGCACCGCCTACCCCGGGGGAGTTGTCAGGCATGGAGCGGCTCAACGACTTGAGCGCTCCCCTCCCCCCCACGCCCCATGACTGACGGCATTCTGGGACAGGCCATCGTCTACCTGGCCGCTGCTCTTCTCTGCGTGCCCCTGGCGAAACGAATCGGCATGGGCTCGGTGCTCGGCTACCTGCTGGCCGGCGTACTGATCGGCCCCTTCTGCCTCGGCTTCATCGGACATGAGGGTGAAGATATCATGCACTTCGCCGAGTTCGGCGTGGTGATGATGCTCTTCCTGATCGGTTTGGAACTGGAGCCGGCCCATTTCTGGAGAATGCGCGGCACCATCCTGGGGCTGGGAACGCTCCAGATCGTGCTGACCACCCTCGCCATGGCCCTGCCGCTCTCCCTGCTCGGCTTCAGCTGGCAGGCGGCCCTTGCCGCCGGCGTGGCGCTCTCCATGTCATCCACGGCCATCGTACTGCAGACGCTGAAGGAAAAGGGGCTGGCCCAGACCAGGGCCGGAACCGGCGCATTCGCCGTGCTCCTCTTCCAGGACATCGCCGTCATCCCGATCCTGGCCCTGCTCCCCTTCCTGGCCATGGGGGGCAGCACTGCCGACGGCATGGAAAGCACGCTCCTCCAGGGACTGCCCGGCTGGATCAGGGCCAGTTCGGTCCTGGTGGCGGTGGTAGGGGTGATCATCCTCGGCCGCTACGTGATCGTCCCCTTTCTGCGCATCATCACCCGCACCAGCGTGCGGGAACTGTGCATCGCCGCGGCACTGCTGATCATCGTCGGCATCGCCTTCCTGATGAAACAGGTGGGGCTGAGCCCGGCCCTGGGCGCCTTTCTGGCCGGGGTGCTCCTGGCCAACAGCGAATTCCGCCACGAACTGGAAAGCGACATCGAACCGTTCAAGGGGCTGCTCCTGGGGCTGTTCTTCATCGCCGTGGGGGCGTCGATCAACTTCGGGCTGTTGCTGGGCGACCCGGCCAGACTGTTCCTGATGGTGCTGGCGGTCTTGCTGATCAAGGCCTGCGTGCTTCTGGCTGCGGGGAAGATCTTCCGTTTCTCCTTTGACCAGAACAGCATCTTCGCCCTGGGGCTCTCCCAGGTGGGCGAATTCGCCTTCGTGCTCTTCAGCTTCATCAACCGCCTGGGGATACTGGATTCCCCCAGAACCGACCTGTTCATGGCCGTCACCGCCATCAGCATGACCCTGACCCCGCTGCTCCTGCTGCTCAACGAGCGCCTGGTGCTCCCCCATTTCGGGACCCTGGAGCAGGAACGGCGCCAGCCGGACCAGATCGAAAGTGTCCACCAGGTCATCATCGCCGGTTTCAACTCCTTCGGCAGCACTTTGGGGCGTTTCCTGCGGGCCAACGGCGTGGAAGCCACCATCCTGGACAACGATTCCGACCAGGTGGACCTGCTGCGCAGGATGGGTTTCAAGGTCTTCTACGGGGATGTCAGCCGCCTGGACATCCTGCGCTCGGCGGGCGCCGAACAGGCCCGTATTCTGGTTGTAGCCATCGACAACCCCTCCATGACCCTCGATCTGATCGAAAACGTCAAGAAACAGTTCCCCAACCTGACCATCATGGCCCGCGCCGGAAACAATCTGGATGCCCACGAGTTGCTGGACCTGGATGTGCGCCACATCTACCGCGACTTCCTCGACACTGCCGTGCGGGCCGGGGTGGATGTGTTGGCCGCCCTGGGGCAGCGGCGCTTCAGCGCCACCCGCTCGGCCCAGGACTTCATCAGGTACGATGAGGATGCAATGGTCAGGCTGGCTCCCCACCGCCATGATCAGTCCTCCTACATCTCCAACACCCGGGAACAGATCCGGCTGCAGGAGCAACTCCTGGCAAACGACCGCGAACGCAACCGCCTGCGGCACGACCATGCCTGGGACAACACCAGCCGCGAAATGCCCGACTGAGTCTCCCCGTCCTCCCGACACCTCGGCCACACACCCCCGTACCCCCATCGAGAGTCCACACTCCAGGCTGTTACATGAGGCATGTTCGGAACGATTTGTAATGTGGCGGCGCGGTAGTACACTTGTAGCGTTCGTTCTCATGAGACGCCGCCGGAGAGTCACCATGGATACTTGCCACACACTTCACGACATGCGCACGGCGCTGACCGAACTGGAAGAGGCGCTGTCAGGCCTCGACACCCCGGACGTGACCACTCGACAACTGGAAGAGGCGCTGCAACTGCTGCGCAGGGCTCGGGCAGAGCTCCAGCCCACAGCAACCTGCACGGAAACGCCTTTCAGGGCGCCGAAGGATGGCGGTATGGAGCGGTTCTCCACATACGACCGGGAATACCGCACCCTGCTGCCAGATGGCAAGGTGCGTTGGATCAACACCCAAGGTACGACCATCCCCAATCCCCAAGTGCATGGGCAGCCCATGACCGGCATCGGCATCGACGTCACCAACCGCCAGCGGGCGGATGATTCGCTGCGCCGCAGCGAAGAGCGCTACCGTTCCCTGGTGGAGCTCTCCCCCGACGCCGTCTTCATCAACCACAAAAACCGCATCGTGTTCGTCAACCCGGCGGCAGTGCGCCTCTTCGGCGCCGCAACGGCCCAGCAGCTCCTGGGCAAGAGCCCCTTCGACCTGATGCACCCCGACTGCCACGACGTGATCCGTGCGCGCATTGAACAGCAACGCGCAGGCAAGATCGCACAGCTGATCGAAGAGAAGGTCCTGCGCCTGGACGGCAGCGTTATTGATGTGGAGGTTTCCGCGGCCCCGCTCAGCACGGAAGAGGGAACCGCGTTCCAAGTCATCCTGCGCGATATCAGCGACCGCAAGAGAGCTGAGCAGGCCCTGGCTGCGGCCAAGGAGCAGGCCGAGGCGGCCAGCCGCGCCAAGAGCGAATTTCTGGCCAACATGAGCCATGAAATCCGCAGTCCCATGAACGGCATCATGGGCATGGCACAGCTCATGGAGTACACCGAACTCACCGACGAGCAGCGGGAGTACCTGAATGTGATCAGGTCATCCTCCCATGGCCTGCTCTCCCTGATCAACGACATACTCGATCTCTCCAAGATAGAAGCGGGCAAGGTCGAACTGGAACGGAGTGATTTCAGCCTGCGGGCCAGCATCGACGACATCGTCAAGGCCCACCTCTCCCAGATTCACGGCAAAGGGCTCACCATACGCACCGACATCCCGGCCGCCGCGCCGGACACCCTGATCGGCGACCAACTGCGCCTGAAGCAGATCCTGCTCAACCTTCTGGGCAATGCCATCAAATTCACCTGCCGGGGAGGCATCGGCATCTCGGTCGCTGTCAGCGAACGCCACGACGACAGGGTCCTGCTCAGAATCGACGTAACGGACACCGGCATCGGCATCCCCGCCGATGCCATGGAGAGAATCTTCAAGCCGTTTACCCAGGCCGACTCTTCCACCACGCGGCAGTACGGCGGAACCGGTCTCGGCCTCTCCATCTGCAGCCGCCTGGCGGAGTTGATGGATGGCAGGATCACGGCGGAAAGCAGGGAGGGCAGCAGCAGCACCTTCTCGGTCCATCTCCCCTTCGCGGTCAGTGAAACCGCCATGGAGCGCCCCAAGGGCGGCAGCGGCCAACGGGCGCGCGCCAGTTGGGATGGTCCGGCGCTGCACATACTGCTGGTGGATGATTATGAGATGAACCTGGTTGCTGTCACACGGCTGCTGCAACGCCACGGTCACACAGTGGTTTCGGCCCGCGATGGCGCGGAGGCCGTGCAAAAATGGGAGCAGGAAGCATTTGACGCGATCCTGATGGATATACAGATGCCGGTCATGGACGGCATGGAGGCTACGCGGACCATCCGGCGCAGGGAAGCGGGGACCGGCAGGCACACGCCGGTTATCGCGCTTACCGGGCGTGCCCTCCAGGAGGAGCAGGACGAGATCATGGGCCAGGGTTTCGACGGCCATATCTCCAAGCCGATCCAGATGGGCATGCTGTTCCAGGAGTTGCGCAGGTGCCTGCCGCATGCAGCCCAGGAGGAGGAAACGATCCTTCCGTCAACGGAGACTCCCTCGACCGTCGTCGACAGGCAACTACTGGCAAGGCTGCTGGGCAAGATGGAGCTCCTGCTGTCCAGCCACAATCTGGCGACCATCGATTTGCTCTCCGATATTATGAAAACAGCGCCGCCTACCGCCGCGCTGAAAACCTTCCGGGACCATCTCAAACGCTTCAATTTCGACGGGGCATTGGGCTGCCTGGACGAGCTGTACCGCGAGTTCGATATTACACGTGAGACGGGAAACTTCCATGGAGAGACAGAGAATCCTGATCGTCGATGACACCCCGGAGAACCTCCAGTTGCTCTACCGCACTCTCAGGGACGAGTATGACCTCTACGGAGCCACCAATGGCAGGGAAGCGCTCATGATCGCAGCGGCGCAGCAGCCCGACCTGATACTCCTCGATATCATGATGCCAGAGATGGATGGCTATGAAGTCTGCCGCCGACTGAAGAGCAGCGAAGAGCTTAAAGACGTGCCGGTACTGTTCCTGACGGCCCTGTCCGAGGACAGCGATGAGCTGCGCGGCCTGGAGATCGGGGCGGTGGATTACATCACCAAACCGTTCAAGACCGCCGTCGTCAAACGGAGAATCGACACCCACCTCGCCCTGAAGCGCAAGACGGACCAGCTGGCCCGGAGCAATGCGGAATTGCGCGAGGCCCTTGAAAACGTAAGGGCACTGTCCGGCCTGCTGCCGATCTGTTCGAGATGCAAGAAAATCCGCGACGACCAGGGGTACTGGAAACATGTGGAAACCTATATCAGCCTGCATTCCGATGTGCTCTTCAGTCACGGCTACTGCCCGGAATGCGCCGAAAAGGCCATGGATGACCTGAAGGTCCAGATGGAGCGCTACCCTCCCCGATCCCCGTCCACGAATGAGACGGACAGGTGGTAACACCCTGACCGTGTCCCGCCCCGCACGTTCGACTGCTGTTCACGGCTAGAAACCATTGAAACAGCAGTTCCCATTTTTTTCTCACCGCTGTCCCCGATCTTCTGCTACATTCGCCGGACCCCATTCCCCTGTCTGGCCCTGGGCATATCCACCGCAAGCAGGGGAATGCCCAGGAGAGTGACCCCTGTACCGAACGTGGAGGCGACCATGAAGCGCTCCGGATTGACGATCACCTGCATGCTGCTGTTACTGCTGCTCGTTTCGGGCCGGGTGTCGGCCGAGACCCACCAGGAGCTGGTGGAGAACTATATCGACCTGTCCGGCATGGGGGAGATGCTGCGATCGCTCCCCGCCGAGATGGACACCCTTGCTTCCCAGAGGAGCCTGACCTCCCGGCATCCCGATGTCGAGTCACGGGTCTACCGGATGGTCAGGGAGAGCTTCGACGTCCGGAAAGCCAGGCAGAGCCTCTCCGCCTACCTTCTGCACCACACGGACACATCCTATGTCGAGGACATCCTGCGCTGGCTGAACACCCCCCTGGCCAGAAAAATAACCCGTGAAGAACTCAGCGCCTCGGGATCGGAGCAACAGACCGATATGCTACACTATCTGGCCGACCTGCAAGCAACCCCGCCACCGCAACGGAGAATCGCCCTGGTGCAGGAAGTGGAACGGGTGACGCACCTCTCCGAACTCACCACCCGTATCGTCATGGAGGTCACCAGGGGGATGATGGAGTCGATCAACCTGGCGCTTCCGGAGGATGACCGCGAACCGCTGGACGACAACCTGGAAGAGATGGAGACCATGGGACCGGTGATCCGGGAGGGGTTCCGCCAGCAGATGATACTGACCTCGTTCTATGCCTACCGGAATATCAGCGACGAGGAACTGGCCGACTACATCGGCTTCTACGATTCCGACCTGGGCCGCAGGGAAATCAGGATCACCGGGGACGCGCTGGGCCATGTGCTGAGGGAATGGTTCGCAGAGTTCGGCAGGAGGCTCGCCGCTGCCGCGAAAGACGAGTCCGGGAAAACCGGGCAGACACCACAGGATCCCACGCCCGAGGAGAGCACCCCATTTTGAGACTCGCCACCATTGTATGCCTGATCATGGCCAGCATCGCCGCTGGCTGCGCCCTGAAGACGCTGCCAGCGGTCACCGTCAAAATACCAACCAGAACGATAGAGTACACAAGCGACGTCAAACCGATACTGGACAAACGCTGCACGGTCTGCCACTCCTGCTACAATTCCCCCTGCCAGCTGAAGCTGGACTCCTTCGAGGGAGCTGACCGGGGCGCCAGCAAGCGGGCCATCTACAACGCCGCGCGCCTCACCACCATGGATCCCACCCGCCTGTTCATCGACGCCCGCACAACCGAGGAGTGGCGCAAAAAACAGTTCTTCAGCGTCACCGACAGCAGCGTGGGAAATGGTCTCAATGATTCGATCATGATCCAGCTGCTCTCCCACAAGATGAAGAACCCCGCAAGCAGCGGAGAGTACCATGCCGAGGCCGATGACCTGACCTGCTCGGAAAACCGGAACGAGCTGGCAGGCTATCTGGATAAACACCCCAACAACGGCATGCCCTTCGGCTTTCCTCCCCTGAAACAGGACGAGTTCGACATCATTGCCGGTTGGCTGGTGCAGGGAGCCAGGGGACCCACCCCTGACCAGCAGGCGCAACTGGTCACCCCCAAACCAGAGGATGCCCGGGCCATCCTGCGCTGGGAATCGTTCCTCAACCAGACTGACGCCAAGCACGCCATGACCGCCCGCTACCTGTACGAGCATCTGTTCCTGGCCCACATCAACTTCGCCACCGGCAGCAACGAGTTCTTCGAACTGGTCCGCTCCCGAACCGCTCCCGGACAACCGGTGGAGGTGATCCCCACGGTGCGCCCCTATGACGACCCCGGCCCGGAGCCTTTCTTTTACCGCTTCCGCAAGATTCACTCCACCATCGTCCACAAAACCCACATGGTCTTCGATCTGGACGATGCACAATTTCAGCGGATCAACGAGCTGTTCATCCAGCCAGAGTGGCTGCAGACGCCCCACACCATGGGCTATGAGCCGGTCATGAGCGCCAACCCCTTCACGGCCTTCGAGCAGATCCCCCCCCGATCGCGCTACCAGTTCCTGCTGAACAACGCCCACTACATCATCATGACCTTCATCCACGGCCCGGTCTGCAAGGGTCAGATCGCCCTGAACGTTATCGACGACCACTTCTGGGTCATGTTCATGGACCCGGACCACGACCTGAGTGTCGCCTATCCCGGCTTCCTCAGGCTGCACGCCGGCAAGCTGCGCATGCCGATCGAAAAGGGAAGCGACCAGCACATCTTCTCGGCGCTGACCGACGAGCACCGCAAAGCGGTGATTGAATTCTACCGGGCCAGGCAGGACTACTATGCTTCCCACTACTATGCCGGGTTGGACTACGATTTCATCTGGAAGGGGAATCGGCCTGCCGATGCGCCGCTTCTGACCGTGTACCGGCATTTCAACAGCGCCTCGGTGCACCGGGGCATACTGGGCAGCCTGCCAAAGACCATGTGGGTCATCGATTACCCCCTGCTGGAGCGCATCTACTACGCCCTGGTGGCCGGCTTCGACGTGTACGGCACCGCCGGACATCAGCTTGCCATCCGGCTCTACATGGACGCGCTGCGTGTGGAAGGTGAGAGCAACTTCCTGGATTTCCTGCCCCCCGCCAAGCGCAAGGCGATCATGAAATCCTGGTACAAGGGGGTTGACCTGAAGAAGGTGAACTACTACCCCTCGCTCCTGCCGGCCGGGATAGTGTTTACCAGCGACGACCCCAAACAGGAGTTCATCGAGCAGCTGGTGAACCGGCATCTGCTCCCCGCCAGCGGGATTGCCTTCGACCCGATCAACTATCTCCCCGCCGGGACAGCCTATCCGCAACTGCCGCACAACTACGAAAAGCGGGAGGACTATTTGCGGGCCTTCACCGCCCTCTCCCGCCCCGGAACCCCCTTCTTCTCCCTGATCAAGGAGACCGACGCCAACCTGGCCTACGTGAGGATACGGCTCAAAAACGGCAGGGACATCGCCGGTTCCATCGTCATCAACCGCTGGCACGACAACGTGGCCTTCATGCTGGGGGAAGACGAACGGCTCGATGCGTCAAAGGACAGCGCCGACTTCATCCCGGGGCTGATCGGTTCCTATCCCAACTATTTCGTGGATGTGCGCGAGGAGGAGCTGCCCGACTTCTTCGACCTGCTGGCCAATTTCAGCGGCAGCCGACGGGACCTGGAGCGGGTGGCACGCTACGGCATAAACCGGGCCGACGACCGTCTCTGGGAGGCATACGACTGGTTCCAGATGCGCTTCATGGAGGATGAACCGGTCAAGGGGGGACTGTTCGACCTGAACCGCTACTTCCACCGGGCGCGCTGAACAGCCATACAGTGCGGTGGCAGTGCGATCCTGCTGGGCAAGCGGACATTTTACGCCACGTCGGATGCCGCTGGGACCTGCGCCTGCCCGTTTCACGTTTCGTAGAAATAATGGGGGGAACTTCAGGCCCGGATGGAGAAGGCCTGCATCAGGGCCTGCCTCTCCTCCGAGGTTACCGGCTGGGAGAGTGTCCGTGCGGCCCGGGCTCTGTTCTCCCCCGACTGGACGGATGAGAGGGTCACGCTGTCTTCGACTTCCGTCGCGGCCGATTGGGCCGCCGCCAGTTTCTTGGCCCGTTCGCCCTCCCTGGCGGCCCACCTCTTCATCCGCTGGTACTCCGCCGATAGCGGCGAAGAAATGATCTTCAGTTTTGCTGGTGACATGATCTCCCCAAGGCATCGCATGCGTCCCGTTTCAGGCGGCGCAGAACATGCTCCAAGAATATGCAGGCAATGTGGAGATAAAGAGGAAATCGGCGCCCGGTGGCGGAGCAGCCGATACCTGTTGGCATTTCAGGGCGCTTGACACCCCCTCCTGGTTTTACGACTTCCATACCAGTCTGATTGCGGCGGCGCAGAAACAGGCCAGGGACAACCAGCCAGCAACGGGATGGGCCATCCCCCGCAGGTAGAAGGCCAGGGCCACCAGCAGGGCGACCCAGGCCAGCTGTCGCAGCCAGACCTGCACGGGGCGCACCAGGGCGCGACGGTCCTCGTCGGTCAGGCGTACGATCAATTCACCCTGCTGCAGGGTGTCCACCAGGTGACGGGCCCTGACCATGGTCAGCGGCAACTGGGCCAGTTCGTGCCCCACCACCCCCCACAAGCTGTCGCGCTCACCCAGGGCGCGGGTCAGGTTGGCCTTGAGGATAGGCAGTACATCTTTTATTCCATTGAAGTTCTCGATATAACGGGTGCCCAGCCCCTCGATGATAGAGCTTGCCCGCATGACATAGATGATCTCCTGGGGCAGTTTAAAGGGGTACTCTTTCAGGGCTTCCATCACGCCAAAGGCCAGCTCCTGCATGGAGGTGGCCTTCAGGTGCTCGTTGTCGAAGATGCTGAAGAGATCTTCCGTCAACCCGGTCAACTCCTCACGGGGGGCGTTGTCGGTAATGATTCCCAGCTTGCGGGCCGCATGTACCAGCATTTCAAAATCCCGCTCGCCGGCGGCCTTGACCACATTGATCATTGCCAGACGGGTGGCGTTGGAGATCCTGCTGACCATGCCGAAATCAAGCAGCACCAGTTCCCCCCCCGGGGTAACCAGCAGATTGCCCGGATGGGGGTCGGCATGGAAGAGCCCCTTGACCAGCATCTGTTCGGTGTAGAACAGCACCAGCTTTTCCATCAGCCCCTCGAAGGGGATATTCAGGCGGCTCAACCCTTCCCGGTCGTCGAAGCGCACCCCCTCCTCGAAACTCATCACCAACGCATCGCGCGAGCAGTAGTCGGGCCAGGGAACGGGCAGTCGAACAGACGAAGCGGCATAGATCTGACGGAACCGCTCCAGGTTGGAAAGTTCCACCCGCATGTCCACCTCCTGCAGGATGGTACGACGGAACGCCGCCAGCACCGCTTCGATGGAGTTGCGGGTATATTCAGAAAACAATGGCTGCAACAGGGCCAGTACCCACCCCAGCAGGCGAATGTCCTCGCGCACCACCAGTTCGATCCGGTTGCGCAACAGCTTGACCGCCACCAGTTCGCCGGTGTGCAGTCGGGCGCGGTGAACCTGGCCGATGGAAGCGCAGGCCAAGGGTTCCTGGTCGAAGCTACCGAAACAGTCCCCCTTGCCGAAGGCCCGGCCAAAGACCTCCTGAAAATCCTGGCGCGACATGGGCGAAAGCTGGTCATGCAGCTGCTGCAGGGCCCGTAGGTAGCTTGCGTCGAAGAAATCCGCCCTGGTGGCCAGCACCTGGGCCAGCTTGATGAAGCTGGCCCCCAGCCCTTCGATGGCCGCCACCAGCACTCCCGGCGCCAGAGGCCCCATCCCCAGCCAGTCGGGCCGTCTGCGGATCAGGAGAAATATGGTCAGCAGCACCCGGAAGACAGCGTAGATTCTGGCCGGGTGGTAGAGCCGGATAAGCAGAAGCAGGCTGGACACCGGATCAGGACTGCCCCTGACGGAGTTTTGCCAGCTCTTCCCGCAGGGCCTCGACTTCGGCGCGGGTTGCCAGCCCCAGTTCATCGATGGTCTCTTTGAGCAGTTCCCTGAGAGTTCCCTTTACCTGCTCACGCCCCTCGCTTCCCCGGGCCACTGCCTGGTCGAAAAACTCCCGCGCCTTGCGGTCCCTCTCCTCACAGCAGCTGCGCGCCGATTCTCCGGCCTGTTCGATCTTCTCCTTGGCCATCAGCGCACTGCCCAGTCCGAAAAAAAACAGCTGCTCCAGTTTGTCTTTCATGATGAGTTCCTCCCCTCTCCTTTCGTGCAGATATCGCATACGCTCCGTACATGAATGTTCAGCTGTATTATCTCACAGTTTCGTAAAAACGGGAGACGGGACACCAACTTCATTCCCACTACGCAGGTACCCGGCGCCTGAAGCATTCGCCCGGCAAAGCGGCCGCCAATTTCCACACCTGCCTGAATCCGATGCCCCATTCCCGGACTGTTCCAACAATGAATGCGTCTCTCCCACACACTTCGCGCACCTGATTGAACTGTTCCCTGCCACCTATTCACTCTCCGCACCTCCCCAGCCCCCTCTCCGCGCGCAGGCGCGGCACGTTTTTCCATAACCACCACTAATTTCGAATAAAATACCGTTACAACCCCTTTCCTTGACACTGTATCTTGGCATGATGCATAATCCCCGACGCATCGATTCAGCGGGAGGCAGTACCCATGGAACCATCCGAAACCAGCCAGCACCCCCCTCAAGCCCCCTTCGTCCATCTCCATCTTCACACCCAGTACTCGCTGCTGGACGGCGCCATCCGCCTGGAAGATCTGATCGCCAAAGCCAAGGCCCACAACATGCCGGCCCTGGCCATCACCGACCACGGCAACATGTTCGGCGCCGTGGAATTCTACCTAAAATGCAAGAAGGCCGGCATCAAGCCGCTGATCGGTTGCGAGGTGTACATCGCCCCCGACTCCCGCTTCTCCCGCGAGAGCACCAGGGGCATCTCCGAAGCTGCCTACCACCTGATTCTTTTATGCGAAAACATGCAGGGTTACCGCAATCTCTCCTACCTGACCTCAGCCGGCTACAAGGAGGGATTCTACTACCGTCCCCGCATCGACCGCGAGCTGCTGCAGGAGCATAGCGAGGGGCTGATCGCCCTGTCGGCCTGCCTCAAGGGTGAAGTTGCCATGCAGTGCTTCCGGGACCGTATGGACGACGCCCTGGAGACCGCCCGCTGGTACAGCCAGCTCTTCCCGGATCGTTACTACATCGAGCTGCAGGAGAACACCCTTCCCGAGCAGGACGTCGTCAACAAGCGCCTGATGGAGGTGGCCGCGACGCTTCAGCTGCCGCTGGTTGCCACCAACGACTGCCACTACCTGAACCGGGAGGATGCCCGTGCCCATGAGGTACTGCTCTGCATCCAGACCGGCAAGACCATGAGCGATCCGACTCACATGAAGTTCTCGGCGGAGGAGTTCTATGTCAAGAGCCCGGAGGAGATGGTTGCCGCCTTCTCCTACGCCCCCGAGGCGGTGTCCAACACCCTGAAAATCGCCGAGCGCTGCGACCTGAAGCTCCCCCTGGACACGGGGGAGTACCACTTCCCCCACTTCGACCCGCCTGCCGGCAAGAACCACGACGACATGCTGGAGGAGTTGGCCGTGCAGGGGTTGAAGGAACGCATGGTCACCATCCTGGCCAAATACCCGGACATGAGCTTGGAGCGGCAGCAGGCCTACTTCGACCGTCTGCAGATCGAACTGAAGTGCATCCGCGAGATGCAGTTCCCGGCCTACTTCCTGATCGTGTCCGACTTCATCACCTGGGCCAAGAACAAGGGCATCCCGGTGGGACCGGGCAGGGGTTCGGCTGCGGGATCGCTCGTGGCCTACGCCATCCGCATCACCGACCTGGACCCACTGCCCTACAACCTGCTGTTCGAGCGCTTCCTCAACCCGGAACGCATCACCATGCCCGATATCGACGTGGACTTCTGCCAGGACCGCCGCGAAGAGGTGATCCAGTACGTGATCGAGAAGTACGGCCGGGAGCGGGTCTGCCAGATCATCACCTTCGGGACCATGAAGGCCAAGGCGGTGGTGCGCGATGTTGGCCGTGCCCTGAACATGACCTACGGCGACGTGGACAGGATCGCCAAGCTGATCCCGGACGACCTGAAGATGACCCTGGCCAAGGCGCTCAAGCAGGAGCCGCAACTGAATGAGATGGCGGAACGCGATCCCCAGGTCAGGGACCTGCTGGATACCGCCCTCTGCCTGGAGGGGCTGACCCGCCACGCATCCACCCACGCCGCCGGCGTGGTGGTGGCCCCCCGCCAGCTGGAGGAATTCCTGCCGGTGTACAAGGACCAGAAGACCGGCTCCATCNNCACCCAGTACTCCATGAAGTACGTGGAGATGGTAGGCCTGGTGAAGTTCGACTTCCTGGGCTTAAAGAACCTGACCGTAATCGAAAACGCGGTCCATCTTGTGCGGGCCGGCAAGGATCCTGATTTCGACATCACCCGCCTGCGCGACGACGACAGTGAGAGCTATGACCTGATCTCCAGCGGCAACACCACCGGCATCTTCCAGCTGGAATCCAGCGGCATGAAGGAGATGCTGGTCAAGCTGAAACCCTCCTGCTTCGAGGACGTGATCGCCGCCTGCGCCCTCTACCGCCCCGGCCCCCTGGGGTGCGGCATGGTGGACGAGTTCATCGAGCGCAAGCACGGCCGCCAGAAGGTTGTCTACGACCTGCCACAGTTGGAGCCGATCCTGAAAGACACCTATGGGGTCATCGTCTATCAGGAACAGGTCATGCAGATCTCCCGCACCCTGGCCGGCTACTCCCTGGGCCGCGCCGACCTTCTGCGCCGCGCCATGGGCAAGAAAGACCCTTTAGTCATGGCCAAGGAGAAGGAGCCCTTCCTGGAGGGGGCCAAGGCCCAGGGGCTCGACCCCAAGAAGGCCGAGACGATCTTCGACCAGATGGCCAAATTCGCCGAGTACGGTTTCAACAAATCCCACTCGGCAGCCTATGCCCTGATCGCCTACCAGACCGCCTGGCTCAAGTCCCACTATCCGGTGGAGTTTCTGGCTGCGCTTTTGACCTGCGACATGGACAGCACCGACAAGGTGATCAAGAACATCAACGACTGCCGCGAGCAGGGGATCGAGGTACTGCCGCCGGATGTGAACAAGTCCGGACGCACCTTCACCGTGGTGGGCAACTCCATGCGCTTCGGCCTGGGGGCGGTCAAGGGGGTCGGCACCGGCGCCGTGGAGGCGATCCTGGAGGCCCGCCAGGATGGCCCCTTCAAGGACATCTACGACTTCTGCGAGCGGGTGGACATGCGCCGCTGCAACAAGAAGGTTCTGGAGGCGCTGATCAAGTGCGGCGCCTTCGACTCCACCAACGCCCCCCGGGCGGCCATGATGGAGGGGCTGGAAACGGCCATGAACTTCGGCCAGCGCATCCAGCAGGAGCGTGCCAGCGCCCAGGTTTCACTGTTCGGCGACGACGAGGTGGCGCGGAGCGGCGGTAACGGCCACAGGCTCCCCGACGTACCGGAATGGCACGACAAGGAGAAGCTGGCCCTGGAGAAGGAGGCCTTGGGCTTCCTGATCACCGGCCATCCCCTGGACCGCTACGTGGACGACATCAAGCGCCTGAACTGCGTGGAGATTTCCCGCCTGACGGAACAGGCCGACGGCGGCGAGATACGGGTCTGCGGCATCGTTTCCTCTCTTAAGGAGATCACCACCAAGAAGGGTGACCGCATGGGTTTCGTCACCATCGAGGACCTGACCGGTTCCGTGGAGGTGACGGTCTTTTCGGACATCTACACCAGCGCCGTCTCCCTGCTGAAGGGGGACGACCCCCTGCTGATCGACGGCAAGCTGGAGCGCGGAGAAAAGGGAGCCAAGATCCTGGTGCGCGGCCAGAGCGAGGGGGCCAGCGAATGGCAGCTGAAACAGCGCGGCCCGGCCGGCGACATCCGCCACCTGCTGGACGTGCGTGCCCAGAGCACCAAGCGGGTCGTATTCACCCTGCTCACGGACGAGACCCCGCCGGAGCACCTGGAGGCTCTGAAAGAGATCATTGAGCGCCACCAGGGGAGCGTGCCGACGGAAATCCAGTTCCTGATTCCCCAGCGCAGCCGGTCCACCCTGGCGTTGCCGGAAAGCATGAATGTGGCGGCCAGCGATGATTTAAGGCTGGAAGTGGAACGGTTGTTCGGCTATAATGCCGCTTCTTTCGAGTGATTTTTTCATATGAATCCGCCACGGAGCGGGAACAGGGCGCTGCCGGAAACGGCATGCAGGTCCTTTTTTTTGCGTTTCCCCGCTGCTGCGGCCACACACGAGGTACAACTCCTATGGCAGCTCAGCATAATCTGGAATTCGAAAAACCGATCGTCGAACTGGAACAGAAGATCGAGGAGCTCAACCAGTTGTCACGAGAGGGACTGGATATCGGCGCCGACGTTGCGGCCCTGGAGAGCCGCGTGGAAGCAATGCGGAAGGAGATCTTCTCTGGCCTCTCCCGCTGGCAGACCGCCCAGGTGGCGCGCCACATCAACCGCCCCTTCACGCTGGACTATATCAGGGAGATCTTCACCGATTTCACCGAACTGCACGGCGACCGCACCTTTGGCGACGACAACGCCATCGTGGGCGGCCTGGCCCGACTGGACGGACGGCCGGTGATGGTCATGGGGCACCAGAAGGGTCGCGACACCAAGGAAAAGGTCTTCCGCAACTTCGGCATGCCCAACCCGGAGGGATACCGCAAGGCGCTGCGCCTGATGAAGATGGCCGAGCAGTTCAGGCTCCCGGTGATCACCTTCGTGGACACACCCGGCGCCTACCCCGGCATCGGCGCCGAGGAGCGCGGCCAGGCCGAGGCCATTGCCCGCAACCTACGCGACATGGCCAGCCTGAAGACACCGGTCGTTGTCTGCATCACCGGCGAAGGCGGTTCGGGCGGTGCCCTGGCCATCGCTGTCGGCAACCGGGTGCTGATGCTGGAACACTCGGTCTACTCGGTCATCTCGCCCGAGGGGTGCGCAGCCATCCTCTGGTCCGACGGCAGCAAGGGCGCCCAGGCCGCCGATGCCCTCAAGCTGACCGCCCAGGATATCATCAGCCTGGGAGTCATCGACGAGATCGTACCTGAACCGGTGGGAGGCGCCCACCGCGACCACGCGACAACGGCGGCCAACCTGAAGCAGGCCATTCTACGCAACCTGGCCAGCTTGGCCAATCTCTCCGACGACGCACTGTTGGAGGACCGTTACCGGAAGTTCCGGGCCATGTCACAGTTCGTGGAGTGACCGAACATTCACCGGAATCACTCGTTGGAACGGGGGCACAGCCCCCGTTTTGATTTTTCAGACCGATAGAACGCGGATTTGGCTGATGAGCGCGGATCATTCCAAATGTCACATTGCGGCTGGTGATTGTCACCGGTCTTCAGGCTTTTGGTTTATCCGCGTCAATCCGTTTTTTCCGATTTTTCCGCGTTCCATTTTATAAGGAGCGGCAATGCAGGAACGCTTACAGAAACTCATTTCCCAGGCCGGCATCGCCTCGCGCCGGGCAGCGGAAGAGATGATCCTGGCCGGTCGGGTAACGGTGAACGGTCTGGTTGTCACCGAACTGGGCAGCAAGGCCGACCCGACCGTGGACAACATAGCCGTGGACGGCAGGCCGGTCAAACCGGCAAGCCAGCACCTCTACATCCTGCTCAACAAGCCGGCCGGCTTCATGACCACCCTGGACGATCCTGAGGGACGCCAGGTGGTGACCGACCTGCTGCCGGAGATCAAGGAGCGGGTCTACCCGGTGGGGCGACTGGATTACAACACCGAAGGGCTGCTGCTTTTGACCAACGACGGCGACTGGGCCAACAAACTGATGCACCCGCGCCACGAGATCGAAAAGGAGTACCACGTCAGAGTGCGGGGCAAGGTGCACCAGAGTCAGATCGACCAGTTGAAGAACGGCGTTGATCTGGACGGCAGGCCGACCGCACCGGCCCAGGTGCGGCTGATCAAGGATGGCGAGCAGAACGACTGGCTCTCCATCACCATCCACGAGGGGCGCAACCGCCAGGTTCGGCGCATGTGTGAGGCGGTCAGCCTGTCGGTGGTGCGGTTGAAGCGGGTACGCTACGGTGCCCTGGAGATGCGCGGCCTCAAGCCGGGCCAGCACCGGCTGCTGACCGAGGCCGAGGCTAGGGCGCTGCTGACTCCGGGAGCGGGGTTACGGTCGGCGGAAGCGCCGAGGGAGAAGAGAGCCAGAAACGCCGGCCAGTCCCCCCGGGAGACGCGGGGACGCGGAAAGAAGCCGACAACCTGAATTACGGTTGCACAAAAAACGCCAGGGGTTTCCCTGGCGTTTTCGTTTTCGTGAAATCTCGGCCCAACCGGACAATCAGCCTGAACACCGGCTGTGATGCATGAAATCAGCGACGTGTTCATCCACCATGACATCCCCTGGATCAAGATAAAAAAACTTGGTTTTGAGTTTGGTCCCCGCGAAGGAGCGGCAGCGGCTGAGGGCAATGTACGCCTGTCCGGGGGGGAATGCCGCGTCCGAGAGATCGATGTGCACCTGATCCAAGGTCACCCCCTGGGCTTTGTGGATGCTGAGCGCCCAGGCATGGCGCAGCGGAATCTGTTCGATGGTTCCGGTTACCGTCGACTCTATCTTCCCCGTTTCCTGACTGTAGGAATACGTGATCAGCTCCCATACCGCAGGGAGCACCCGCAGACTCCTGCCGTCGTCGGTTCGAATCAGGACCGCCTCATCTTCCAGTTCCACGACCATTCCCATGGTTCCGTTCAGAAGCTCTGCACTGACGTCCCGGCAGCAGATGACGCGAGCCCCCAGCCGCAGCAGGAGGTTTTCCTCGCAGGGAAAATTGTACTCAGGGTTGTTGATGTTGAGCGCCGAGCCAGTGCGTTTCGCCCGGTACTCCTGCCGGGGGCCGGGAAGCCGGTAGAACTCCCTGTTGTTGTAATATCCGGCTTCATCACCACGCCAGGTCAGCATGGTATGGAACGGACGGGAAAAGGGGTCGAAATCAGTGTCTGCCATGCACTGCTGCAGGAGGTCGAGTTTTCCGGTATGGACATCGTTTGTGCGGATGCAACCCAGCAGATCGAGAAAGTCCTGCTCGGCCTTGCGGAACAGTGTTTTCAACTCCAGCCTGCGCGGGCTGATTTCCCCGTAGACGCTGGAGTTCCAGAAATAGAAGGGGCCCGGGTATCCGGCCCGCTCCAGGGATTGTCGTTCCCCATCGTTCACCACTGGAGGGAGCTGGCAGGGGTCACCCACCAGGATGACCTGAACGCCTCCGAATGGCAGCTCTTTGTCCCTGCCGTTTCTGCGCATGAAATGGTCCAGGCCGTCCAGCAGGTCGCAGCGGACCTGGCTTACCTCGTCAACGATGATGGTATCTATTGCCCGTATCAGATGCTTTTCGGTGATTTCCCCGACGCTGTCCCTCGTTATCACCGTCGGCGGGAACCGGGTCAGTGAATGGATGGTAACGCCCTGGGCGGTGATGGCGGCGAGTCCGGTGGGGGCCACCACAACGACATTTTTCCCCGTCAGGCGGCGGAACAGTCCGATCAGGGTCGATTTCCCGGTTCCTGCCTGACCGGTGACAAAGAAGTGCCCGCTGCTCTGCTCCATTTCAGTCAGCAGCGGCCGCCACTCCTCGGGGACCGGGAGATCTGCCGCAGGCCCGGCAACACCGGTCTGTTGAGCCGAGCCATGGGACGAATGGTCCTGCGATTCCCGGGGCATCGGTGGCGACTGTTCGAACGACGGTTCTTTTCCCAATAACTTCCGTATCCATGTGATCATAGGTTTCCCGCCATCCGCGTGGAGGTGCTGTTTCTTGGCTCGGCTTCCCATCTGAATCTTCCGGGCCGCAACCAATCTACACAAGGCGAAAGGAGGGGTCAATTTTTTATTGGGCGCCCTCCCCGCCCCATCGTGCATCAGAACCCCGTGCCGTGCATGATTGCACCAGACCCAACGGAAAACGGCTGCATGCCGTAGGCGGTTCCCCAGAAACAGCCGTTTTTGACCGGTTCGATCGCATCACTAGCGAGGGATGTGCTAAAACCGTCCCGGTGTCCGCCGGACAGGGCAACAAAGAGGTCAACCAGGCAATGAACCCGTTGTTTTTCCGTAAAAATCTGTGGCATACTTCATCAGTGCTTTACACCATCGCACGTTCAGGTATACTGCACGAGTTTTTTTCATTATACTGCCCCACTCCCACGAGAAGCATGGATGCGCCCAGGAAGCGGATCCGCTTCCTCCGGCACATACCCACGAAGCCCGCGGCAGCACGGCGCGGGCTTTCTTTGTCGTTAGTCACGCGGCTTTTGCACGCTCCCGCTTGTACCCCACGGGAGCGGATTTTTCACGGAACAGGACACATATATCTATGAGCAACAAGAAGTTATCGGCTGGAGACATTATCGATGCCCGCTGCACACGCTGCCGCGACGTTCTCAATCACAGGATCGTCGCCATGGTCGGAGACAAGGTGGTGCGGGTGGAGTGCAACACCTGCGGCGGCACGCACAACTACTACCCGCCACCAACGCCAAAGACAGCCAGGACCGCGGGAATCGGCACCACGGCGAAAAAGACGTCCGCAGCCGCCCCGCGCGCGCCGAAGAGGGATCCCCAGCAGTCGGATCGCGAAGAATGGCAGGCGCTCCGCACCAGCATGCGCATCGACCGGGCCATCGCCTACACCATGAACGGAAAATACCGTACGGACGACCTGCTGGACCACCCCGTCTTCGGTTTCGGCGTGGTGAAAGTGGTCATCCCCCCCAACAAAATGCAGGTACTGTTCGAAGATGGCACCAAACTGCTGCGTTGCCAGTGACGCGCCCAGTTCCAGGGCGTTTCCCCGGAACCAGAGGATCTGATGTGGTGAAGAGCGACTCCAACGTTACTACCCGTCATAGCGAAATCCCGTCATCCCCGGCCGAAAACGGCCGCATCGTGGCCCATCACGGCATCTCCGTGGAGGTCCTGTTCCAGGGCGAACAGCGCCGCATGGTGCGCGTCAAGCGCAACTCGGGGCATGTGGTGGGCGACGAGGTGTCAGTCAACGGTGAACTGCTGATGCGTCTCCCCCGGGCAACGGAATTGCGACGCCGCGACTCCCGGGGCGGCGTCCATCTGGTTGCGGCCAACCTGGACGCGCTGGGCATCGTGGTGGCGCCGCTCTCCCCCGGCGGGTTCATCGACCGGGCCATCGTCACCTCCCGCACGGCCCGGCTGACCCCTTTCCTGGTCATCAACAAGTGCGACCTCGGCGAGGCTCATCAACTGGCCGCACGCCTCCGGGAGACCTATGCTGCTTCCCTGCCGCTCTTTCCCTTGAGCGCGACCACGGGCGAGGGACTCCTCCCCCTGCGTGAATATCTGGCAACCGGGCGGTGCGGCGTCTTTATCGGCAGCACCGGAGTGGGCAAGAGTTCGCTCATGAACGCCCTTTGCCCCCATATCAAGCTGGCGGTGGGCAGCGTGGGCGATTACCGGAGCATGGGGAGACACACCACCACCGTCTCCACCCTGCACAGCCTTGACGGCGGCGGAGAACTGGTGGATACCCCCGGCTTCCGCGATTTCGGCCTGGTGGACATCTCGCCCCAGGATTTGGCGGCCCATTTTCCCGGATTCGAAGAGGCCGGCTCGGAATCCTGCCGCTTCAGCAACTGCCGCCACCGCTCGGAACCGGGCTGTAGCGTACTCCGCTCGCTGCAGCAGGGGCGGATCACCCAGGAGCGCTACGCCAGCTTCCTGGAACTGCTGGACGAAGTGGAGTCCGAAGAGGAGAAGAAACGCGTCAGGGGGTGGCGCTCGTGAACGGCATGACCGGCGCCCCCACGGGGCAAGCGCGAAAACAGCGGATCCTGGACCAGATCATCCAGCGGCTCACCCGTGACCTGGAACTGCTGCTGACAGCAGCCAGGACCGCCCACGAGGCCTCGATCCACGAGGATAACGTCCCCGAGAACAAGTACGATACGATGGGACTGGAGGCCTCCTATGTGGCCCAGGGTCAGGCCAATCGCGGCCAGGAGATCAGGCAGGCGGTGCAGGAATACCGGTTCCTGACTCTGCAGCCCTTTGACGACGACAGCCCCATCCGCCTGACCGCCCTGGTTACCCTGCGAGCGGGAGACGACGGCACCACCAGGAACGTCTTCATCGGTCCCCGCGAAGGGGGCCTGAAGGTCATGGATCAGGGTGAAGAGGTCATGGTGATCACCCCCGCTTCCCCCCTGGGGAGGAGCCTGATCGGCCGGCGACAGGGCGACTGCATCGAAACAGGGAGCGGCGCCGGCATCAGGGAATACGAGATCGTCCAGGTCGGCTGAGGCTCGAGCCCCGGTGGTTCCTGGTACATTCGGCAGCAGATGAAAGGCGGGAGGAAGAGATGGCGCTACCCTGGAAAACAATCGAGAGCGTTGCCACGGACGAGGGCATCCTGGAACTGCGCCAGCGCGGCGACAGGGACTTCCTGATCATGATCGGCACCCAGGTGCTGATGAACAGCCTCTCCAACCGTTCCGAGCTGGAACTGGGCCGACTGGCCTGCCAGCAGCTGAAACCCCATCCCTGTCCACGGGTGCTGGTGGGAGGGCTGGGCATGGGGTTCACCCTCAGGGCGGTGCTGGACTCCCTGCCGGACAGTGCCGGCGTGGTGGTGGCCGAACTGAACCCGATTGTCCATGACTGGTGCCGTGCCCCCCTGGCCGGACTCACCGACAGCGCCGTCTCCGACCCGCGGGTTAGCGTACGGATAACCGACGTGGCCGAACTGATCCGCGCCAGTTCCGGCGATGAACAGCGCTTCGACGCCATCGTGCTCGACCTGTACCGGGGACCCCACGCCAAAACCGACCCGGTCAACGACCCGCTCTACGGCAGCCGGGCCATTGCCAGCGCCAGGGCAGCGCTCAATCCGGGCGGCATGCTGGCCGTGTGGGGCGAAGCCTACGACGAGGGTTTTCACAAGCGACTGCAGAAGGCAGGCTTCACGGTCACCACCCGCCGCCCCGGCCGGGGCGGACTGCGCCATGCGGTTTTTCTGGCAGAGTTGCGGACACAATGAGAAACTGAGCCCGCTTTCCATACATCACCTTAAAAGCAAACTATTACTTTAAAGACAGCAGCAAAACCAGCTGGTATACATACCTATTCCACCCCATTCCCACTCCTTCCGCTGCACCCCACGTTCCTCCCCCCTCACGTCAGGCCTGCCCGGAGTATCCCGGACACAAAACCATTGCACCAAATTTGATTACGTGCTACACACCCATTTCGTAGCACGATTAATACAACCGTATACCCAACCATCCAACACAAACAGGATGCATGGGCAGGAGCGGGCTTTCAATGGGAGCCCGTTTTTTTGGACCATCCAATAGCACGTTTTTTCAATTTATAACAACAGGGCTGTTGTACGCGGAAGAAAGCCGAACACGAACAAACAGCAGGCCGCCTGTTTCTTCCCTCGCCACAGATTTCCGATACCACACAGTACAAGTGCGTATGACAGAAATAAGCGAAGAGCATCGATCTAACGAGCTCTTTTACTCTGACATGACAACAGATGTGATGAAATTTCATTGCAAGGAGAGAGGGATGAGACGACGTATCGCAGTGATACTGGCACTGGTGACAACCGCAGCGCCGCTGCAAGCGCGGGGAGATGAACAGGATAACAGCAAGGAAACAACCCTGGACGAGATGGTGGTCACCGCCACCCGCACGGAGAAGTCCATCGCCGATGCCCCCGGTTCGGTGAGCGTGGTAACCGCAGCGGAGATGAAGAAACGGAACATCCAGTCGGTGGACGAGGCGCTGAACATGCTGCCCGGCGTCTTTGACAGCCGCCGCAAGGGGTTGATGGGAACCACCTCCAGCGTCACCTTCCGCGGCCTATCCGGCGCCGGTCGATCCCTGCTGCTGCTGGACGGCATGCCGCTCAACGACGCCTACTCTGCCAGCCAACCATGGGGTGGCCTGAATGCCCAGAATTTTTCACAAATAGAGGTTGTGCGCGGACCGTCGTCCAGCCTCTACGGCGGCAACGCCATGGGTGGTGTGATCAACTTCCTGAGCCACATGCCGGAAAAACGGGAGTTCACCCTCTCCAGCGGCTACGGCGGCGGCCTTGAGACCGACGCGGCCATGGACCGCCTCTGGAGCAGCTACACCTCCTATGGAGACAGGATCGGCAAACTGCGGCTGTATGCCGCCCTATCCTACCGCAGCACCGACGGCTACCCCAGCGGGCTGGTCACCACGACCACCAACCCCTCGGCCTCGGGGATCAGCGGCGCGCACCCCACAACGGACACCACGGGAAAAACGACAAAATACATCACGGGCGACAGCGGGGACAACGGCTGGTGGGACTACTCGGCGGCCATCAGGGCTCAATACGATTTTTCAGATACCGCCAACATCAGGATCTCCTGGCTCAGGACCGCCAACAAGTATTCCTACGACCCTCCCCACACCTACCTGAGGGACGCCTCCGGGGCAGAGGCATACAGGCCCGGCCAAAGCAGCTACTTAAACGGAGACGGCGCCAATGTCCAGGACATGTACACCATTCACGCCGAAGCGCTGCTGGGTCAGGTGAAGGGCAAATTCCTCTTCGGCATCAACGACCAGCATGAAAACTGGTATACCACCCCCGGCAGTTCGGCGACTGTGGCCAGCGGCGGAACCGGCACAAAAAGCGACTCTCCCAGCAGGACCTATTTCACCGACCTGCAACTGTCCGTCCCGGTCCTGGAAAAACACATCCTCACCGGCGGTTTCTCTTTCCGCTACGACGTAGCCGACAGCGATAACCTCCCCTTGAGCGATTACGAGGACGAAGACTCTGTTTCCGGCCCCAGCACCCAGTGGGGAGGGGGTACAACCCAGACCTACTCCGCCTACCTGCAGGCCGAAATAGCCCTGCTGGACAACCTGACCTTCTACGCCGGCGTGCGGGACGATTACTGGGTCTCCAACAACGGCTACGCCGGATTCAGCGGCACCGGAGCCAGCGATCAGAAGTATCCCGAGAAATCCAAGAACTCCATCAACCCCAAGGGCGCGCTGGTCTGGAAGCCCCTGGACGGAACCACGGTGAGGATTTCGGGCGGCAGGGCCTTCCGCGCACCGCAGTTGAACCAGATGTACAAGACCTGGTCATCGTCCAGCACCTCCAAGCTGTACATAGCCAATCCCGACCTGAATCCCGAAACCGTTCTGGCCTGGGATTTCGGCATCGAACAGAAACTGTGGAAGGGCGCCAAGATCAAGGCAACCTACTTCGAGAACTACATCGACGACATGATCTACACCGTCACCCTATCCAGCACGACCAGCATCGGCGGCAAGAACTACACCAACGTGAAATATTCCAATCTTGGGGCAGGTGAGACCAGGGGGGTGGAACTGGAAGCGGAGCAGAGCCTGGGCAAAAATCTGCGCCTGTTTGCCGGCTACACCTACACCAGCTCCAACATCACCGAGTACGATGAGAACAAAAGCCTGGAGGGCAAGGATCTGCAGCATGCGCCCCGCCACATGATCAACGCGGGGCTGGACGCCAGCTACGGCCCGCTGTCGCTCTTTCTATCCGGCAGATACGTGGCCAAGCAGTACGGCTCGGATAGCAACAGCGACAAGGCCAACGGGGTCTACGGCTCCTACGACCCCTTCTTCGTCATGGACCTGAAGGCCGGATACCGGGTTACGGACTGGGCTACGCTCTCCTTGAGCGTGAACAACCTGCTGGACCGCACCTATTACACCTACTACGTCGCACCGGGCCGCTCCTGGTTCGCCAATATCGACCTGAGGTTCTGAGATGCGCGTCCTCAAACTCATCCTGATGCTGCTCCTGTGCTGGCCTCTGTCCGAGGCCCGCGCGGGGCTTCTTACCTACCGCGACAAGATGGGGCGAACCGTTACGGTCACGACCCCGGTGAAACGGGCGGTGCTGTACGAAACCTATGAACTGCTGCCGGTCACCGGCGCCTGGAACCAGATGGCGGGATTAAGCCGCTATGCATACAGCAATGATCTGCTGCTGGCCATCAACGCCAACAGGTTGCGGAGGATTCCCGACGCGGGCAGCGCCATGGACACCAATGCGGAGGTACTGCTGAAACTAAAGCCTGACGTAGTGCTGACCTGGACCGTCAATCCCGCCGCTGTTCGTTTTCTAGAGCACAAGGGGTTGACGGTGATCTCGGTCTATCCCGAAAGCATCAACGAACTGTACGGGGTGATGCGCATGCAGGGCCAGCTCTTCGGACAAGAGAAACGTATTGAGAGCGCAATCGCCAGGATGGAGAGCCTCTTCTCGCTGATCCGCACACGGGTGGCCGCAATCCCCCCCGCGCAGCGCAAAAAAGCGCTCTACCTGACCGGCAAGCAGACCAGAGCAAATGGCCGCATCGGGGTTACCAACGATCTTTTCAACCTGATGGGATTGAAAAACGCCGGAAACGAGATCAACGAACGTTCCTGCGACGTCCCACTGGAGCGGATCATATCCTGGAACCCGGACCTGGTCTTCATCTGGGGCAGCGCCCGCTATTCAGCCGCTGACCTAAAAGGCAACCCCCAGTGGCGCCACATCAGGGCAGTCAAGAACGGAACTGTTTTCAAAGAGCCGAAATGGGGCACATGGTCCCCCCGTTTGGCACCCATCGCCCTCTGGATGGCATCGCGCGCCTATCCGGAGCGGTTCCGGGACATCGATATCGACAAGACCATCGACCGCTTCTACCGCGACCTGTACGGCATTCCCTATGCCAGGGCCAGACAGATCGAGAACTAAAAACCAGCTATAAAGGAACAGTTATGGCAAGAACGAGAGATTTTGACGATTTCCTTAACGAATGGCTCAAAGACCCGGAAAATGCTGCAACCTTTCTCAATGCGATGATCGAGGAGGAAAAGCGTATTTTTTTCCTTCCAGCTCTGCGGCAAGTGGCCAAGGCCTGGGGAGGCCTGTCACTCCTTGCCGACCTGTCGGATATCAGTAAATCGACCATGTACCGGGCGCTTTCCAAGCAGGGCAATCCGGACTTCAGACAGATAACATCCATGCTGGACAGCATGGGATTCAGATTGACGGTTGAACCGGTTGCCACGACTCGATAACACGTGGATGGGCAGCACGCGTTGAGCCGGATGGGGAGATTCGTTGATGGAAGAGATAGGTTCTTGCCTCTGCAAGGGGGATGCACCGGCAATCCAGAAGCAGGAAGAGCACCGGGCAATCATCCAGAAGAGTCGCATTACAAGAATGTCCGAAAATAGCGCTCAAACCGGACTGGTGACAACGCTGATCATGCTCTCGCCCCTGCTGGCGGCCTGTATCGCCCTGTTCCTGGGGGCCTACGGCGTGACTCCGCTGCAGGTGGTTCAGATCCTGGCCAATGCCGTAAGCGGCATCGACTCACCCGAGTCGGCCATCGTGCTGGACATCCGCCTGCCGCGCATCATCCTGGCCGGCCTGGTGGGCATGTCCCTGGCAACTTCCGGTGCCACCCTGCAGGCGGTGCTGCGCAACCCGCTGGTTGACCCGTTCATCCTGGGCATCTCCGCCGGGGCCGCCTTCGGCTGCGCCGTTTCCGTCGGTTTCCTGCCAGGGGTTTCACTGCAACTCATGTCATTTGTCTTCGGCAGCCTGGCCGTAATCATGGCTTGCACCATGGCCCGCTCCAGCGGCGAACTCTCCCGACTCTCCCTGGTGCTGTCCGGGGTGATCGTCTCGGCCCTGTTCACGGCACTCCTCTCCATCATCAAGTTCCTGGTTGACCCGATGAAACTGCAGAGCATCGTCTACTGGTTGATGGGGAGCTTCAGCCTGGCCGACTGGCCCCAGGTAAAAAGCGCGGGGTTCGGCATCCTGCTGGGCTGCCTGCCGGTGCTGCTCCTGCGCTGGCGTCTGAACCTGATCAGCATGGGGGACGAGGAGGCCCGTTCACTGGGGGTCAATGTCAGCCGCAAGCGGGTCATCTTCATCGCCAGCGCCACCCTGGCGGTCACCATCGCCGTGGCGGTCAGCGGCATCATCGGCTGGATCGGGCTGATGGTGCCCCATCTGGTGCGCATGCTGGTCGGGCCGGACCACCGGCGCCTGATACCGCTCTCCATGGCCGGCGGTGCCGCCTTCATGATCGCTGCCGACACGGTGGCGCGCACCATGAGCAACGCAGATATACCGGTGGGGATCATCACCGCCCTGGCCGGCGCCCCCTTCTTCATCTACCTCATGCGCCGCGGCGGTGCGGAGAGTTGGGGGAGATGACATGATCCGTATCGAAAACCTCACCTTCCAGCATCCCCACACAGACAGGCCGGTGGTGAACAACGTCTCCTTCCGGGTGGCGGAAGGAACCTTGGCGGTGCTGCTGGGCCCCAACGGCTCCGGCAAAACCACCCTGTTCAAGTGCATCGCCGGCCTGTGGCGTCCCGCCTCGGGCACGGTCATGTTCGACGGCCGCGACATCATGGGAATGAACTTCAGGGAACGGGCAAGCATGCTGGCGGTGGTGCCCCAGGATCACACACCTCCTTTCCCCTATTCGGTGTTCGAGGCGGTGCTCATGGGGCGCGCGCCCCACGTGGGGGTGTACGCATCACCCTCTCCCCATGATGAGGACGCGGCGCATAACGCCCTCGTGGCGGTCGGCGTACATCACTTGGCCGATCGCTGCTACACCCGCATCAGCGGCGGCGAACGCCAGCTGGTGCTGATCGCCCGCGCTCTGGCCCAGGATGCTCCGTTGCTACTGCTGGATGAACCGACCTCTCATCTGGACTTCCGCAACCAGCACCTGGTGCTGGAGACGGTTCAGCGGGTGGCTGCGGAGAAGAACCTGACCGTGTTAATGACCCTGCACGACCCCAACCTGACCGCCTTCTTCGCCCATCAGGTGATCATGCTCAAGGAGGGGAAAATCGTGGCTGACGGCGAACCGGCCCGGGTATTGACCGAGGCCAACCTGGGGCAGCTTTACAACATCGGCATCGGCATTCTCGACAGCGGCGAACGGCGGCTGATCTTTCCGAGACTATCATGATCCAGACCAACGACCTCGAGAGGTAACACTATGAAACTCTTCACCATCATGTGGTCAAACTATATTCCGCCCCTCAAGCAGGCCTGCGCCGACAACGGGGTAGAGCTGAGCGCCTGGTCCACCAAGCAGCTCAACCAGCGCCCAGAGCTTATGGACGACCTGCGTCAGGCCATGGGCAAAGCCGACTGCATCCTGCTGTACCGCACCAGCGACCCGGTCTGGGACGAACTGGAGGACGATATCCGTCAGGCGGGCGAGCAGCGACCGGTCGTGGTGGTGGGGAGTGACCCTGCCCTCTGGGGGCTCTCCACGGTCGGCCTGGAGGTGGCGGCACAAGCCTACAACTACATCCTCTACAACGGTGACGAGAATCTGGCCAACCTGCTCAACTACTTGCGGCACGCGGTCCTGGGTGAGGAGGTAACCTGCGCCGGGCCCAAAGCGGTCCCCTGGGAGGGGATTCACCACCCGGCCCTGGAGGGGGTCTACGGCTCCACCGCCGACTACCTGACGGTCTACCGGAAGACGCGGACCACCCCCGTTACCCGTTGGGTTGGCCTGCTCTACTCCCGTTCCAACTGGGTCAACCGCAACCTGGAGGTGGAAAAGGCGCTGATCGCGGAACTGGAAGAGCACGGCCTGGGGGTGATACCGGTCTTCTTCTACTCCATCAAGGACGCCGGCATGGGGAACCTGAGCGGCGCCGAGTGCATCGAAACCTATTTTCTGAACGGGGGGATGGCGCTGGTACAGGGGATCGTCAAATTGACCTCCTTCTTCCTGGCCAGCCATGGCGGCGGAGTCAGGGAATCGGACGCGCCGCCGGGGGTGGAGTTGATGAAACGGCTCAATATCCCGCTCTTCTCACCCTTGATCTCCTATTACAAAAACGAGGAGCAGTGGCTGGCCGATCCGGAAGGACTGGGCGCCCAGGTGGGATGGAGCATGGCCATGCCCGAGTTCGAGGGGGTGATCGAACAGATGGTGGTGGGCGCTTCCAGCGGAACCGGCAACCCGGAGGAGGAGCGCTATCTGCCGCTCACCGACCGCATGGAGCGCTTCGCCTTGCGGGTGGCCACCTGGCTGGCCCTGGGGAGCAAGCCGGTGTCCCAGCGGAACGTGGCCTTCATCCTGCACAACAATCCCTGCGTCTCGGTGGAGGCCAGCGTAGGGGGCGGCGCGCACCTGGACACCCTGGAGAGCGTGGCCCTGATCATGGGGCGCATGCGGGAGGCAGGCTACGCCATCACCCCGCCGAAGAGCGGCAAGGAACTGATCGACACCATCATGGAGCGCAAGGCCGTCTCCGAGTTCCGCTGGACAACGGTGGAGGAGATCGTGGCCAAGGGGGGAACCCTGGACCTGTTGGATCAGGAACGCTACCTTCCCTGGTTTCAGGAACTTCCGGCACACACGCGGGAACGCATGGCCGAGGCCTGGGGCAATCCTCCCGGCCAGGAGAAGGATGGCGTCCCTGCCGCCATGGTCCATGAGGGCAAGATCCTGATCACCGGTGTACGGTACGGCAATGCAGTGGTCTGTGCCCAGCCCAAGAGGGGCTGCGCCGGTCCCACGTGCGACGGCCAGGTCTGCAAGATCCTGCACGACCCGGACATCCCGCCGCCCCACCAGTACGTGGCCACCTACAAGTGGCTGGCCCGCGAATTCGGGGTGGATGTCATCATCCATGTGGGCACCCACGGCAACCTGGAGTTCCTCCCCGGCAAGGCCACCGGCCTCTCTTCCGGTTGTTTTCCGGACATCGGTATCGACAGCATGCCGCACCTGTACATCTACAACGCCGACAACCCGCCCGAGGGGACCATCGCCAAGCGCAGAAGCTACGCCACCCTGGTAAACCATCTGCAGACGGTGATGGCGCCGGGTGAGCTGTACGGCGACCTTGAAGCCATCGAACGGCTGCTGGAGGATTACCGGCGCTTCAGGACGGTTGAGCCGGCCAAGGCCCACACGGTCTCCCACATGCTGGCCGAGAAGGTCAAGGGGTTGCAGCTGATCAAGGGAGAGATCACCCACGACACTGTGGAGCAGAAGGTGGACGAGATCCACAACGCGCTGGCCACGCTCAGGGGGACCCGCATACCCACGGGGATGCATATCTTCGGGCGGTTGCCGGAGGCGGAGCGGTTGTCGGAGTTCGTCTATGCCATCGTGCGCTACGAGAATACGCCCGACTCATTGCGCGGGCTGACGGCCCAGGTCGTGGAACGGCATGGGGGTGAAGAGGATGATCTGTACCGGGAGCGGGTGGACGGGGCGGCGCGACGGATCTGCAAGGGGTATCTGGAAGAGGGGGTTCCGCTGGCGGAGGGGTTGGCCGCCCTTCGTCTCCGCTCAGGGACCGGCCAATTTCCGGATGACGAATGCAGCTGGCTGAGCGGAGTCGAAGCCGTCCAAGCCTTCATCGACTCCGTGCGTGACAACGTCCTGGCCTCGGACGAGATCGGCGCGCTGTTCAATGGCTTCAACGCCGGCTCTATCGAACCGGGGCCGTCCGGTCTCATGACCCGCGGCCGCCCCGACATTCTCCCCACCGGACGCAACTCCTACTCCCTGGATCCCCATAAACTCCCCTCCCCCCTAGCCTGGGAGACCGGCAAACAGCTGGCCGAGAAGAGTCTGGACAAATACCTGGAGGAGGAAGGGGCCTTCCCGGAGAACATCGCCTTTCACTGGCAGGCTACCGACATCATGTGGACCGACGGCGAGGGGATGGCCCAGATGCTCCACCTGCTGGGGGCATGCCCGGTGTGGCAGCCCAACGGCAGGGTGCGCAGCTTCACCATTATTCCGCTGGAGGAGTTGGGGCGGCCGCGCATCGACATCACCGTGCGGGTCTCGGGCATCACCCGTGACAACTTCCCCTCCTGCATCGACCTCCTGGACGAGGCGGTGCAGGCGGTTTCAGCTCTGGACGAGCCGGCGGAAATGAACTATGTGCGCAAACACACTCTGGAGAGGCTGGGCTCCGAACCGGAGGAGAATGACGAGGCGTTGCGCACGGCCACCTACCGCATCTTCGCCAGCCAGCCCGGCACCTACCAGGCCGGAACCCAGCTTGCGGTGTACGCCTCTGCCTGGGAAACGGAGAAGGACCTCTCCGACGTGTTTCTCTACTGGAACGGCTACGCCTACGGCAAGGGAACCTTCGGCGCTGTCGCCCACGACAGCCTGAAGCAGAGCCTAAAAACCGTCTCACTGACCTTCAACAAGACCGCCAGCGACGAGTACGACCTGACCGGCTGCTGCTGTTACTTCGGCACCCACGGCGGCATGATCAACGCCGCCCGGGTCATATCGGGCAATGAAATCAAAAACTATTACGGTGACACCCGTGAGCAGGGCCAAGTGAGGGTTCGAACCCTGGAGGAGGAGATGCGCCGCGTGGCCAGGGGCAAGATCCTCAACCCGGCCTGGATCCAGGGAATGAAGGAGCACGGCTACAAGGGGGCCGGCGAGATCAGCAAGCGGGTCGGCCGCCTCTACGGCTGGCAGGCCACTGCCAAGGCAGTGGATGACGCGGTCTTCGACGATGTTGCCCGCACCTTCATGATGGACGAGCAGAACCGTGAGTTCTTCGAGCAGGAGAACCCCTGGGCTCTGGAGGAGATCGGCAGGAGACTTCTGGAGGCGGCCCAGCGGGGCTTGTGGAATCCGGCCGATGACGTGAAGGAAGAGCTCAGGGATATCTACCTGGAGATCGAGGGATGGATGGAGGAGCGCATGGGGGATGTGCGCGGCGAATTCCAGGGGGGCAGCATCGACATCATCACCGCGTCCGATGTGGAGGGGTGGAAAACCAGGATGACAGCGGTGGGGATCGGCCCGTAGGGGCGGCCCTGCAAAAAAGCAAAGCATGGAACACGGTAAAATCTGAAGAAGCTGAAAAAACAGGTCATTTTTAGAGTTGTTGTGTTTGGACCGTCTTTATCCGCTTATCCCGCATTTTCTGCGTTCCATTGTCTCTGGCTTTCAATTCCCGTGGCATCCGCCTCATACGCGTCCTACTCAAAAACATCTACGTAAATCCAATCGAGGTATGTATATGCATTTTCCATTTACGGCCATTGTCGGCCAGGAACAACTGAAGACGGCCCTGATCCTGAACGTGATCGATCCGGGCATCGGCGGGCTATTGGTGATGGGGGAAAAGGGAACCGCCAAGAGCACCGCCGTGCGCGCCCTGGCGGACCTGCTTCCCCAGCTGACGGTTGTGCGGGAGTGCCGCTTTCACTGCCAGCCGGACGCTGAGCTGTGCAGTTTCTGCCAAGAGCGAAAGAAAGAAGCTCCCCTTACGCTGGGGCAAAGGAAGATGCGGGTGGTGGAACTTCCCCTGGGGATCACCGAGGACCGCCTGATCGGCACCCTGGACATCGAACACGCCATCAAACAGGGGGAGAAGCGTTTCGAGCCGGGGCTTTTGGCCGATGCCAACCGCAACTTCCTCTACGTGGACGAGGTCAACCTGCTGGAGGACCACATCATCGACCTGCTGCTGGACTCGGCCGCCATGGGGGTCAACAGCGTGGAGCGGGAGGGGATCTCCTTCAGCCACCCTGCCCGTTTCATCCTGGTGGGAACCATGAATCCTGAAGAAGGTGATCTTCGACCCCAGCTGCTTGATCGATTCGGGCTCTGCGTACAGGTGAGCGGTCTGCACGGAAAGGAGCAGCGCATGGATATCCTGCGCCGCAAGGCAGCCTTCGACAGTGACGCCACAGCCTTTGGCGTCCAGTGGCGGGAGCAGCAGGAGGAACTGGCGCAGCGCATCGTCGATGCCCGCGAACGTCTGAACAGTGTTGAGCTGACCGACAGCGCCCTGGAAAAGATCGTCACCATCACCTCGGCCCTGCAACTGGACGGCCACCGGGCCGACATCGTGATCATGAAGAGCGCCCGTGCCCTGGCAGCCTACCGCGGACTCCCGGACGTGGGGAGCGCGGAGATCCGTGATGGGGCACTGCTGGCCCTGCCCCACCGACAGAAACGGCTCCCCTTCGAGGAATTGGGGAGTGAATGGGGCAGGCTGGAAAGAGTTCTGGAAGAGAGCCTGCCGTGAAATTCAGCCAGTTCATCGGCCAGGAGGATGCCGGGCTGGGGCTGCTGCTGAACGCCGTCGATCCGCGCTGCGGCGGGCTTTTGCTGATGGGAGGCAGGGGGAGCGGCAAATCCACCCTGGCCCGCCTGGCACGGGGCATCATCCCGGCCCACCTCCCCTTCGTCGAGCTGCCGCTGAATGTCACCGAGGAGTCGCTTTTGGGGGGCATCGACCTGGAACAGACCCTGGCCAGCGGCCGACCTGTCCTGCAACCGGGCATCATCTCGCGGGCGAATGGTGGCGTTGTCTTTGTGGACGACATCAACCTGCTCTCCCGGGAACTGCTGGCGCTGCTGATGGAACCCCAGTCGCGGGGTATGGAGATCATCCAGCGGGAGGGTCTGACCGAACAGAGAGAGAGCAGCTTTGTCATCCTGGCCACCATGAACCCTGAAGAGGGAGACCTGTCGCCGCACCTGGCCGACCGCATCGGCCTCTGCGCCGTCATGGAGGAGCAGAACAGCCGCGATGAGCGTCTGGCCATCATGCGCCTGGCGATGGACAATCCTGCCTTTGCCGTTGAAGAGGATCGGCACGTCATGGACGCCATCAGGGCCGCCCGCCTACTGCTCACGCGAGTTACGTTTTCTTCCGAGGCGCTGGAGCATCTTCAACAGGTCGTGCAACGGAACATCAGCCCCGGCCACCGGGGCGACCTGTTTCTCTACCATGCGGCCCGAGCCTGTGCCGCATTGCAGGGCGCAGCCGATGTGGAACAGGAGCACATCGACCGGGTCGCCAACCTGGTCTTCAGCCACCGTCGCCTGCAACTCCGTGAAGAGGAGCAGAACTCCACCGATCCGGAGCAGTCGCACGACCATGACCAGCAGCAGAACAACGAACAGCACGACGACCAGGGCGAACAGCCGCCTCCACCGGAGAACGGGCAGGATGAAAACGACCGGCACCCCTCCGGCGAGGGGGAGCATGAGTCCACCGTCTCAATGGGCGAATCTGCCCAGCGGGAAGAGATCATGGGGGTGGGGGCTCCCTTCAAGCTGCGCCGCCTCAGTTTTCGCAAGGATCGCCGGAAACGCCAGGCCAACGGCCGTCGCACCAGGACCCGCGTCAAGGGGCGCGGCGGGCGCTACGTCAAGAGTCTGCTCAGTTCGACCGAGCACGACATCGCCATCGACGCCACCCTGCGTGCCTGCGCCCCCTTTCAGAAGGCGCGCAATCGCCAGGGGATGCTGAAGATCGAGCAGGACGACCTGCGTTTCCGTCAGCGGGAGCGCAGGATGGGGCATCTGGTGCTGTTCGTGGTGGATGGCTCCGGTTCCATGGGGGCTCGGCAGCGGATGATGGAAACCAAGGGCGCCGTCCAGTCGCTGCTCTTGGACTGTTACCAGAAACGGGACAAGGTGGCCATGATCGTCTTTCGCAGGGACCGGGCCGAACTGGTGCTGCCCCCAACGGCCAGCGTGGAGTTGGCTGCCAGGCGTCTGGCAGAGTTGCCGGTGGGGGGCAAGACCCCCCTGGCGTCGGGACTGCTTGAGACCCATCGTCTGGTAAAACGCCTGGGGCTGCGCCATCCCGAACAGCGCATCCTGGTGGTACTGATCACCGACGGACGCGGCAACCACCCTTTGACACGGGAGAGCCGCAAAGAGGAAGTGTCCAACCTGTCTCGCTTGCTGGCCGAGGAACGCATGTGCGACTTCATCGTGATCGACACCGAGCACAAGGGCAATTTCCTGCGAAGCGATCTGGCAATGGACCTGGCCCGCCACCTGGAGGCGGAGTACTTCACCATCGAGGCCTTACGGGCCGAGTATCTGGCGGAGATGGTTCAGGCCAGGTTGCCGGGGTGAGACGGGGGAGTGACAAAAAGACAGGGCCGACCGGATAGGGGATGGACGGCCAGAAGCGGTACTCCAGGGAGCCGAATCTTTCGTTCTCGCGGTTCGGTCCAAAAAACAAACGATAACAAACGATAACGGTGTCACGTTTGGCGGATTATAATCTGTTTTGCCTTGACAGCACTTCTGGCGTTTTTTTGATCATTCCAGAAATACTGTCGGTTTTTCGAATCCTTGCATCGCCCAGTTCACAGCTTATCAAGAGAGATTGTGGATAAACCATTACCAGGCCAGGCTCGAGGTGTCATGGTTGCAACAGTGAGGTTACCGTTACCCCGCAGTGGAGGCGAACCCTGTTCTGGGTGAACGGGATAACCTCAGGCGCGAGGACGGAGGCAGGGGCTTACCGGCCACCCACCTCCGCGAGAAATCAGTGCTGGTGGTCGTGCGCTTCCTGGTCATGGCCGGGATGGTCGTGACCATGCTCGCTGTCGGGATGGCTTTCGTGGCTGTGGTCATGGCCCGTCATCCCGCCATGGACATGGGGATGCTCGTGGCTGTGGTGATGGGGATGGACATGGTCATGCTCGTGGGGATGAACGTGCACCAGGTCCCCATGGCTGTGGGCATGCTCGTGGGTATGGTGGTGCGGATGCTGATGATCGTGGGTATGACTATGCTTTCCTTCCATGGCGCTCTCCTTTTCCGGTTATGAACAAAATCGGTTACAGCCTGGTCTGATTCTTCAACAGCTTGATTTCATTGTCAATACCGTGCCACGGATACTTTTTTGCGGTGCGGCGAAGGCGCCGGATTCTAAAAAAACGGTGCCGTCATCCCTCTTAGCGCCCTGACAGCCCCCAGTGTCATGGCGAATACCAACTAGCTGGCCAGACCATCGCCGATCCCTGTTGAAATACTCACCCAAAACCCGTACCATTTGCCGGCTGCCGCCATCGGCGAAGAACCTGACACGGATACCGAAACTGGCTGCGATGGAACGTGATGACACGAAAACAGGAGTGAACAGCATGGATATGACGGAATGGGAAAGGTGCGTCGCCTTTCACGGCCATGAGTGCCCCGGCCTTGCCATCGGCATCAAGGTCTGCCAGGCGGCACAGAAACATCTGGGGATAGGATTTTCAGCGGACGAGCATGTGGTCTGCGTCACCGAGAACGACGCCTGCTGCGTGGACGGGATCCAGTTCATCGCCGGCTGCAGCGTGGGCAAGGGAAACCTGATCTTCCGCAACCGGGGCAAGATGGCCTTCACCTTCTTCCGGCGGGACACCGGCCAGGGGGCGCGTTTCGTCCTCAAGAGTTCGGTCTCGCGGGGGGAGATGGAGCGGTCCGCCTATCAGCGGGCGCTTCTGGAGATGGACCCGGATGAGCTCTTCGACGTCAAGGAGCCCCCCTTTGCCCTGCCGGAAACGGCGCGCCTGTTTCCGGGGGTAATCTGCGAGCAGTGCGGCGAGACCACAGCCGAGCCGATGATCCGGCTTAAGGAGGGGCGCAGGCTCTGCCTTGACTGCTGTGAGGGCTACACGCGGGGATGGTGAAACCGAAATCGGCCGCGGCCTGAGGGGGGCTCAGCTGGCCAGGAGTTGATCCAACACGCTTTTCAGCTCTGCCACCCGGTACGGCTTGATGATCACGCCGCTAAAACCATAGGCACGGTAGTCGGCCATGATCGGATCGGTGGAGTAGCCGCTGGAGACCACCGCCAGCACCGATTCGTCCATCTGGCGCAGAAGGGTGATGGCCTCCCTCCCCCCCATGCCGCCCGGAATAGTGAGATCCATGAGCACGACGCTAAAGGGCTGCCCCCTTTCCCGCGCCTGGCGGTACAGCTCCACCGCTTCGGCGCCGTCACGGGCAACGGTCGCGTCGTATCCCAGATAGGAGAGCATCTCTCCGGCAATCTCCCGGATACTTTCCTCGTCATCCATGACCAGCACCGTCCCCCTTCCCGAATCGACCGCCGTCTCCTCGGGTGCCACCGGCACCTTCCCCTCCACCAGGGCGGGAAGATGGATGGTGAAGGTGGAGCCTCCACCCTGGCGTGAGGTCGCGGCTATGTGGCCGTCATGGCTCCTGATGATGGAGTAGACCGTTGCCAGGCCGAGTCCCGTGCCGTTCCGCTTGGTGGTGAAGTAGGGGTCGAAGATACGGGTAATGGCTTCCTGGGGGATGCCCTGGCCCCGGTCGCTGACCGCGATGCGCACATGGGCGCCGGCCGGCAACGGAAGGTGCGATTTCGCGTCAATGACCACATTGGCGCAGCTGATCTCGATCTCCCCCCCGCCTGGCATGGCCTGATCGGCGTTAAGCACCAGATTGTTAATCACCTGACTGATCTGCCCTTCGTCCGCCTCCACCGACCAGAGATCTTCGGGCAGAATGAAACGGCAGGTTGTACCGGAACCGGACAGGGTGAAGGCCGCCGATTCCCTGATGATGGCGGCCAGGGACAGGGTCCTGCGCACCGGCGCGCCGCCGCGGGAGAAGGTCAAAAGCTGCTGGGTCAGTCCCTTGGCCCGCAGGGAGGCCTTCTCCGCTTCATCCAGGTTCCTGAACATCCTGTCCCCCTCGGAGACGAGCATCTTGGACAGCGAGATATTTCCCAGGATGGCGGTCAGCAGGTTGTTGAAGTCGTGGGCGATGCCGCCGGCCAGGACGCCGATGGATTCCAGCCTGTGGGCATTGAACAGCTCCTGCTCGATCCTCTTCTTTTCGGTGATGTCGCGGAACACCAGCACCACCCCCACCAACCGGCTCTCCCGGTCCCGGATCGGCGCCACGCTGTCGGCGATCAACCGCTCCCTGCCGCCCCTGGCCACCAGTACGCTGTTGTGGGCAAGCTCGGAACCGCTGCCGTTCTTCAGCACATGGGCCACCGGACTGGAGCGCTGCTGGCGCGTTCTCTCGTCGATGATGCGGAAGACCTCATCAAACGCCCTTCCCCGTGCCTCTTCCTGCTTCCAGCCGGTCAGTTCCTCGGCCACCTTGTTGAGCAGGATAACCCTCCCCTCCATATCGGTGGTGATCACCCCGTCACCGATGGAACGCAGCGTCACTGCCAGGCGTTCCTTTTCCATGGCAAGCTCATCGGCGGCATGCCTCCGTTCGGTGATATCCATGACAATGCCCTGGTAATGGGTGATCCTCCCCTCTCCGTCACGTTCCGCTGTTGTGCGGTCATCAACCCAGCGCACCTCACCGCATTTGGTGACGATACGGTACTCCTGGGAAAAGGTACCGGAAGCGTCATCGCCATGCCCGCGCAGCTCGGCCATCACCCGCTCCAGGTCGGCGGGATGGATCAGACTGGCAAAGGAAACACTCCCGGAGAGGAGTTCTTCCGGCGCATACCCGAACTGGACCACATTCTCCGAAACGAACTCCACCGGCCATCCCTCGGCCGCCTTCCAGCGAAAGAGCGTCACCGGGCTATTTTCCACCACCAGCCTGGCCTGGCGGGCATTTTTGCTGGCCAGCCCCATCCTGCCGATCATCTCGGCCAGACGACAGAGAAACTCCATGACCAGGCGGACCCGCTCCTCGCTGACAACCGGAACCCTGGCCAGCGCCTCCAGGTAGGAAGCCTCGTCGAAACCGAATTCAGCCCCCTGGCGCCGGAAAAAATCCGTATCGGGTGGCGCAAACAGGAACTGCCCCGAGTACAGCTTGCCCACCTGATGCCCCGCCACCACGATGGGTACCGCCACATCCACCAGACCGTTTCTGCACGCATATTGGGTGTAGGTTTCCCCCTGCCGCAACTTCCCGGCCAGATAGACGTCACTCTCCCGGCAGCGGGCGGCGGAAGCGGGGGTGGCGCGGTGAAAGCGGGTGCAGATATCCTGCCAGCCGGTGGCAATGAGGATATTCCCCTCCATGTCGAGAATGGCGGTTACGAAGCCGGTCATGCGCGTGAATATTTCACACAGCGACCGGAGTTCATCGATATCGATGAGTTCGCTAATCGTAGAGGTCATCCGTATCTCCACCGCAAATAAGTGTGCTGGAAACAAGCCAGAAACAGATTGCACACTCTACCCTGCGGCTACATCCAAAGCAAGACTCTCTCGTAGTACATCCCGATTCGTCAGAAGGATATGCACTCAAATCCCTGCTCGAGCCCGAACAGAGCATTCACCGCCGGGTGCTGGACGGGAGCTCGCAAGAACAGACAACAGCTGAAACACTTGAACGCAGGCACGCTTTGACATATATATGGCGGTAGATGAATTCAACTGATTCGGGGAGGCATCATGGGCGAGACCATTCGCTTCGGAATTTCCATTGACGACAAACTGCTGGAAAACTTTGACCAGCTGATTGAGCACAAGGGGTATGCCAACCGCTCCGAGGCGCTGCGAGATCTTATCCGGGCCTCGCTGATCGACGTGAAGTGGGAAAACGGGGAGGAGGAGATGGTCGGCACCGTGACCCTGGTGTTCAACCACCACGTGCGCGACCTGTCCGACAAACTGACCGAACACCAGCACGCCTACCATCACCAGATCATCTCGGCGCTGCATGTGCATCTGGATGCCCACAACTGCCTGGAAGTCCTGGTGGTGCGCGGCAAGGCCCGAGAGATCAAGAAGATCGCCGACGAGCTGATCGGCGTCAAGGGGGTCAAGCATGGCAAGCTGGTCATGACCGCCACCGGCCATGACCTGCACTGACGGCTCCGTTCAGGGGATATCGTCGCTCTTGCGGGCGACGATGTACATCACCTCATAGGTGGCCGGGATCATGCCGTCCCTCTGGAAACGGGAACGGTAGGTATCGGCCATGGCGGTCAACAACCCCCGCCATCCCAGCCCGCCACCGGTACCGGTGCGTGCGGGAGTGGTTGCGCCGATCCCCTTGATGGAGCGCAAGAGAGCAGGGACATCGGGATGATACTCCATCTCGATCTCGGTCGCCACCATCACCTGGTTGAAACCCAGCCCCTCCAAAGCCTGACGCACATCCATGGCGCTGCGGAAGCGCTGCAAGCGCCCTCCACGGCAGTCATCGCGGGAAAAGCGGTCCGCCAGGGCCTCCCGGTAACTCTCCTGTAGCTCCCACAATGTTTTCCCTCCGAAAAAGGCCGCGCAGAGCAGTCCGCCCGGCGCCAGCACACGCTGACATTCCCGGAAGCAGCTATCCAGCCGCTGAACCCACTGCAGCGTGGAGGCGGAGACCACCAGATCGAAGCACGCGCTCCCGAAGGGGAGGGATTCGGCGTCGCCGTTGACCAGCATGGCAGCGGGGCCGAGACGCTGGGCCGAGCGCAGCGCCATGTTGAAGGCCAGGTCGAGACCGCAGAGCCGGGCAGTGGGATAGAGCCCGGCGAGTGCGGAGAGCATGGCCCCGGTGCCGCAGCCGATATCCAGCGCGCTTCCCGGCGCCGCGTCGCAGTGCGACTGCACCAGACGGGTCAGGTTGGTCACCACCCGCTTCTGCACCACCGCATGTCGGTCATATTCTCCGGCCTGGCGGTGGAATCCCCTGCCGATCCTCGTTCTGTCATCTACCCTGTTCAAAAATCCTCCTGCTGAAACGCGTGATCGCATCGTTGAATTCAGTGCAGCGGGTCAAGAAGGGCGCATGTCCGCAGCCGGCGAAAACAACCTGCCGGCTTTCCGGAATCCTGCGCGCCATGTAGTCTGAAGCCGGGGGCAGGCAGATGGCGTCCCGGTCACCGCCCATGATCAGTGTCGGCAGATCCACGGCCGGGAGCAGGGAGCGCAGGTCGGTCTCCCCGAGAAGCCTGAGCCCCTGCAGCGCCACCTCCCCCTCCGGCAGCGGGATCGAGGCCAGAATCTGGTCGATACGGCAGCCGGGGAAGTGGTCGTCGCACTCTGCCTCGGCAAACATGCGCGCCATAAAATCGCGCAGCGTGAGAGACGGGTTACGGCGCATCCCGGCCTGCATGCCGCGCAACTCCCGGGCCTCCAGGCCATGGGGAAAAGCTTTGTCCGCAATGAAACGGGGGGTGCCGGAAACCAGCACCAGCCCGGACAAGCGCCCCCGCAGCGTCCCGCTGGCCTGAAGGGCCAGCTGTGCCCCCAGGGACCACCCCGTCAGGAGCGCGTCCCTGAGATCCAGATGTCGGAACAGTTCATCCAGATCGGCGCACAGGGCGGAAAGAGTGAAGCCGTCAGGGAAGAGGTCGGATCGCCCATGGCCGGCCAGGTCGGGCGCAATCAGGCGAAAATCACGCTGAAGGGTCTCCAGTTGGAAGCGCCACACCTGCGACGACATGCACCAGCCGTGCAGCAGCACCAGCGGGCGCCCCGTCCCCTGTTCCTCGTACCAGAGGCGCCGTCCGCTCCCGAGCCTGAGCCAGGGCATCAAACCACTCCCAGACGCCTGCCGATATGGGTGATCCGCTCCGCGGCCCAGGTCAGGTCCTGGGTCGAATGGGTTGCCATTACCGTGCAGCGCAACCGGCAGGCACCGGCAGGCACGGTGGGAGGGCGTATCCCCTGCACGAACACCCCCTCCTCCAGCAGTTGCCGGGAGAAGTCCATGGTCTCTTCGGCGCCGCCGGTGAGGATCGGCACGATCTGGGTGTTCCCCTCGCCCAGCGAGAAACCGGCATCCCGCAGCAGCCCCCGGAACAGGGATGTGTTGTCGCAGAGCCGCTTCCTGAGTTTGTCCCCCTCGGCCGTCTGGACCAGTTCCAGGGCGGCCGTGGAGGCTGCCAGCACCGCCGGCGGCAGGGAGGTGGAAAAGATGAAGCTGCGGGCCCGATTGACAAGGAGATCGCGCAGTTCCCGGGAGAGGGCGGCATAGGCGCCGAAGCTCCCCAACGCCTTGCCGAAGGTCCCCACGTGGATATCGATATGGGACAGGACTCCCAGCAGTTCGGCGCTCCCCCTCCCCTGTTCGCCCAGCACGCCGCAGCCGTGGGCATCGTCCACCATCAGCAGGGCATCGTGGCGCCGACGGAGTTCCGCCAGCTCCGCCAGCGGCGCCAGGTCGCCGTCCATGCTGAAAACGCCGTCGCTGACGATCAGGCAGCGCCCCGTGCCGCGCTGCTTTTCCATCAGCCCTGCCAGGGCAACGGCATCGTTGTGGGGATAGCGCACCAACCGGGCGCCGGAGAGCAGGGCGCCGTCGATGATGCTGGCGTGGTTGAGGCGGTCGCAGAAGATCACGTCCCCCCTGCCCACCAGGGCCTGGATGATGCCGGTGTTGGCGGCATAGCCGCTGTTGAAGGCCAGGGCGCTCTCCGTACCCTTGAAAGCGGCCACCGCCGTTTCCAGCATCTCGTGCGGCTCCATGGTGCCGGAAACCAGGCGCGAGGCGCCGCTGGATGCGCCGAAACTCTGGCATGCCCTCACGGATGCATCGATGAGCGCCGGATGATCCGCCAATCCCAGATAGTTGTTGGAGCAGAGCAAGAGCAGCTGGCGCCCCTCCATGGTCACCCGCGCCGACTGCCGGCCCTGGATAAGACGCGTGGAACGGAACAGCCCCTTGCTCCGGATCTGCTCCAACTCATCCTGTACTGTACGACCCATGACCCCTCCCTGGTCAACCTTTACCAAAACGAAAGTTGACAATAACGACAAATAAAAACGCCGTCAACAAAATCCGACAGCGCTGGCAGCAATCCGGCGGCTCTCAACCAGTATTTCCGGCTTTTCTGATCAGCGCCCCGGAAACCTTCCGCATCCGCGGTCGGCACGGGGCGCACAGACAAAGGGCTGGCTACAGGAGCGTCTTCATCCCCCTGGCGGAGAGCTCCGCCACCACCTTCTTCACCTCCTGGGCCCGCTCCCGGTGGCAGACCAGCAGGGCATCGGGGGTGGAAACAACGATCAGGTTATCGACCCCCAGGGTGGCGACCAGGCGACCGTCGCCGTAGATCAGACAACCCCTGGAGTCTATGGCGATGTGTCCGGCGGTATTGACGCTGACCGTGCCGTCCCCATCCGGTTCGATCACCTCAGGCAGGGCGCTCCAACTCCCCACGTCGCTCCAGCCCATCTCCACCGGCAGCACCTGCACCCGGTCCGAGCGCTCCATGATGCCGTAATCGATGGAGATGCTGGCGGCCCTGGGGAAGAGTTCCCTGATCTGGCTCTGCAGGTCGGACAGTTCCCACACGTCGCCCGTGAAGCGGATCTCCATAAGCAGGGAGGAGAGGTCGGGCATATGCGTGGCGATCTCCTCCAGGATCGTGTCGCAGCGCCAGATGAACATGCCGCTGTTCCAGAAATAGCTGCCCTCCTCCAGGTAGCGCATGGCGTTCTCCAGGGGCGGTTTTTCCACGAAGCGTCGCACCGGAAAGGGTCCCTGGCCGCGCAGCTCAGTGTCGGCCTCGATGTAGCCGTAGCCGGTCTCGGGGCGGGTCGGCACGATTCCCAGGGTTACCAGATAGCCGTTCCTGGCCGTGTGGCCGGCGGCAATGAGTGTAGTCCGCAGGGCATCCTCATCCCTGATGAAGTGGTCGGCCGGCAGCACCACCATCACTCCCCTCGGATCATGGGCAGCGATGATGGTGGCGGCCAGCCCTATGGCCGGTGCGGTGTTGCGGGCAACCGGTTCGGCCACCACGTCGATGGGAACACCGTGGTAGCCAGAGACCTGATGCCTGGTCTCCTCGGCCTGGAGCACGTTGGTGACGATCATGATCCGCTTCGGCTTGAGCGGCAGGACCCGCTCCACGGTGCGCTGGAGCATGGTCCGGTCTCCGCAGATGGAGATGAGTTGTTTGGGTCGCGAGGTCCGCGACAGCGGCCAGAACCTGGTTCCTGAACCGCCGGCAAGTATGACGATATACACGTTGTCCCCCCTATTTGTACTGGATACGGTCGAGGAAGTTGGCCACTTCGCGCCCCAGGATGCCGACGGCTTCGCTGGTGTCGAGCACATCCCACAGGGTCTGGCGAAAATAGGCCACCTCCTGACCCGTGCCCCCGTCCAAAAGAACCGCCTCGATGGTGATGCGGAAGCGCCCCACCCTGATGAACTTACCCTGCAGGATCAGGGTCTTGGGCGTGAGTTCCGTAGTGCGCGACACGGTTTCATACACGCGCCGCGCCTTGACATAGCGCTGGATCTGCTCGGTCAAGCGGGCCGGAATTCGTTCGAAGAGCTGCTCCCGTTCACCCATGCGCTCATCACCGTCGTCGTAGAGTTCGCGCTTCAACTCGAAATCGCGCAAAAGCAGGGATGTGTAGGTGGCCATCGGCTTCTGGTTGGTGACGATTTCCTCGTCGGTTACCACATTTGACGTTGCAGCGCATGCGGTCATGAGCAGCGCGACACTACAGAGCACGAAGAGCCAGCACCAGCGCCCGATCGGCGCCGGTTTCCCAGCGATGCTTTGGCCGGCATCAACGCTCATCAGACTGCTTGCAGCGATCGTAGTCGTCATCGAAGCGGACGATATCGTCCTCCCCCAGGTATTCACCGCTCTGTACCTCGATGATCACCAGCGGGATCTTGCCCGGGTTCTCCAGACGGTGCTGCACGCCGATGGGGATAAAGGTGGATTCGTTGATATTGACGTAGAACTCCCGTTCAGCGCAGGTGACCCTGGCACTGCCCGACACCACGATCCAGTGCTCGCTGCGGTGGTGGTGCTTCTGCAGCGACAGCCGTTCCCCCGGCGCAACCTCGATGCGTTTGATCTTATAGCCGTTGTTCTCATCCAGAACAGAATACGAGCCCCAGGGGCGTTCTCCCCGTTCCATGTTTCACCCCCTGTTGGAATCAATTCTCTGTGTCATATACGTACGCAAGGCATCGTGCCAGGGCTGGAGGCACAAGCCGGTGTCCCGCTCCAGCTTGGAGCAATCCAGCGTGGAATAGAGCGGCCGTGCCGCCGGACGCTGCAGCTGCTCGGTGGTCATGGGCTCGACCCTCACCCCCAGACCGGCCTCCCGGAAGATGGCGCGGGCAAACTCGTTCCAGGAGCAGAATCCGGCGTTGGCGGCGTGATAGGTGCCGCGGCAGCCCCTGGCCAGGAGCGCCAGGATGGCACGGGACAGGTCCACGGTCCAGGTGGGAGAGCCGATCTGGTCGTCCACAACCGTCAGGCATTCCCTCTCCGTTCCCAGACGCAGCATGGTTTCGACGAAGTTATTTCCCTGCAGGCCGTAGAGCCACTGGGTGCGCACGACCAGGTGATCCGGGTTGGTGGCGGCGTTTCTCTCCCCCAGCAGTTTGGACTGGCCATACACGCTGAGGGGAGCGGTCTGATCGTCCTCCAGGTACGGGCTTCCCTTGGCGCCGTCAAAGACGTAGTCGGTGCTGATCTGCACCAGTCTGGCCCCGATGCCGCGGGTCACCCTGGCCAGGTTGGCAACACCCTCCGCGTTGACCGCCATGGCGGTCTCCCGGTTGCTCTCGCAACCGTCCACATCCGTATAGGCGGCACAGTTGATCACCACGGAAGGTTTCAGAGAGGTCAGCAGCCGTTCGGTGGATTCCAGGGAGGTGATATCCAGATCCCGGACATCCACGCCACGCCCCATCCCCTCCAGCAGCGTCATCAGGTCGCTGCCCAGCATGCCGTTGCATCCGATGACAAGAATCATTGCGCGCCTCCGTACTGTTTGGCGTAGTAGTCGCGATAGGAGCCGGAGGTGACCTGGGCCACCCACTCCTGGTTGGCCAGGTACCAGTCGACGGTCTCGGCGATGCCCCGTTCAAAGGTATAGGCCGGTTCCCACCCCAGGTCGCGCTTCAATCTGGAGGCGTCGATGGCATAGCGCCGGTCATGGCCGGGGCGGTCCTTGACATAGCTGATCAGCCCCCGGCTCTCGCCGGCCCCCCTCCCCAGCCGCTGGTCCATCAGGTCGCACACCAGGTTGACGATAGCGATGTTGAACCACTCGTTGTTGCCGCCGATGTTGTAGACCGCACCGGGCTCTGCCCCCTTCAGCACCACCTCCACTGCCCGGGCATGATCGCTGACGTGCAGCCAGTCGCGCACGTATCTGCCGTCTCCGTACACCGGCAACGGCCTGCGCTCGATGATGTTGTGGATCAGGAGCGGGATCAGCTTCTCGGGAAAGTGGAACGGGCCGTAATTGTTGGAGCAGCGCGTGTTCAGGGTCGGAAGCCCAAAGGTTTCGTGGTAGGCGCGCACCAGCAGGTCAGCACCGGCCTTGCTGGCCGAATAGGGGGAGTTGGGCGCCAGGGGGGTCTCTTCGGTGAAGAAGCCGCTCTCCCCCAGGGAGCCGTAGACCTCGTCGGTGGAGATCTGCAGGAAGCGGAAATCACCGACCTCCCCCGCGTTCCAGTGCTTGCGGCTCTCCTCCAGCAGCACCTGGGTTCCCAGCACATTGGTGCGTACGAAGATCTCCGGGCCGCTGATGGAGCGGTCCACGTGGGATTCGGCGGCGAAATGCACCACCGCGTCTATCTTCTGAACCGCCAGGATATTGGCCACCAGCACGCTGTCGCCGATGTCGCCCCTGACGAAATGGTAGCCGGGGTGATGCTCCAGGCTCTTCAGGTTGGCCAGATTCCCGGCATAGGTCAGGCTATCCAGGTTGGTCACCCGGCAGTCGGAGTTGTTGGCGAGAAATGAATGAATGAAATTTGATCCGATGAAGCCGGCGCCGCCGGTCACGAGAAGCGAACGGGGAGTAAATGGCATGGCAGTTCCTTTCTGGGTGGAGCAGGCTCTTCTTTCTAGCATATTTTCGACAACGATGTGAACTCATTTACCTTCACGAAGCGGAAAGCAGGGCATCTCGCGCCCATGGTGGCGAATCCGCCACCTGAAACGGAGAATTGCGTTGCCTGTTGACGTCGGCGCCTCTTCGTTCTACCATCGGAGCGTTTTCGCCCATCAGGCCAGCCGTTGCAACCGGAGCCGGAAGCGCGGGAAACATCACTCTGCCACCTTGGGAACCTGGACATGCCGAACAACGCCTCGAGACCTCTCTTTTGCCTGCTGGTTGCAGTGCTGCTGGCTTTACCCGCCGGCCACGCCCGCGCCTTCTGCTTCCAGGAGGCCGGCCATATGTACGGCATCAACCCCCAGGTGCTGCGCTCCATTGCCAAGGTGGAATCCAACACGGATCCCAGCGCACTCAACCGGAACAAAAACGGCACCTTCGATGTGGGGCTGATGCAGATCAACAGCATCTGGAAGCCGCTGATGGGGGAGGAACGCTGGAAACTCCTGGGAGACGCCTGCTACAACACCAAGACCGGCGCCTGGATCCTGGCCATGTGCATCAACGACTACGGCTACAACTGGAAGGCGCTGGGCTGCTACCACAGCAGGACGCCGGGGCTGAGCGAGGAGTACGCCAAGAGGGTCTTCACCCAGCTGAAACGGCTGGAGCGTGGCCAGGAACCGCAACCAATGGACAGGGATGTGCAGGTGGCGGTGCTGGGAGACATCGACGAACTGGTGGAGTCGGCCCGCCAGGGGAAGGCTACCCGGAAGAAGAAGGTGATCACATTCGTCCCTTACGTGCGCCTCTCCCCCCGGCAGACGCGCCAGCCGCCGCCCCTGCCGGGCAAAGAGCCTGAACAACCGGGTGCCGGGGTAACTGTTACCGGGGCAGCGGGCTTCCCGAACGGAGGCAAAGCCATCCACTCACCCGGAGACGCGGGATCCCCCTGAGTCTCACGCGAAAGCGCAAAGACGCAAATGAAGCCGAAAACATCGTAAAAAACAAGCTACAAGCTGTTTTATTTTTAAAACCAGACTTTTACCAGAGATTGCAGACGTGCCTTGCTTTGCGTCTTAACGTCTTGAGCGAGCAGCGCGGGCGGGCGTGAGGAAGGCGTTAACCTGGTGCAGCACCTGCTCCACCGTGATCTCACCCATGCAGCGTGCGCCATGGGGACAGGGCGGCGTGGTGCCGAAGGTGGTGCAAGGGGAACAGGCCAGGTTCCTGTTGATAACCACGTGCCCCTCCCCCCGGGGCGCCCATTTCAGCGCCCTCCCCGGCCCGAACAGGGAGACGGTCCGCCCCCCCAGCCCCACGGCCAGATGCAGCACACCGGAATCGCCGCTCACCAGCAGGCTACTCCTGGCGAGAACCGCGGCAGTTTCGGCCAGGGAGGTCCGGCCGGCCAGGTTCAGCCCCCTTCCAGCGGCAACGATCAAATCCCCTTGCTCCCTGTCGCCATTTCCCCCCACCACCACGACAGGATAGCCCTCGTGGTTCAGCGCTTCTGCCACCCGGCCGTAGCGCCCAGCTCCCCAGCGCCGTTCGGGAATGCTGGCGCCGGGGAAGATGACCACGAACGATTTTCCCTCAAGGGGAGCCAGCAGGCGCTCCAGCGAGGCTTCCGCCGCTGCCGGTACGGTCAGAAACGGTGCCTCGACCTTTCCCCCGGTGATCCCCAGCGGCTCCAGGAGATGCAAGAAACTGTTCGCCTCGTAATCGTCGTGGGAGTAGGAGACGCCATGACTGAAGAGGCGCCGCCGCTCGTTGGTAGCGAAGCCGATCAGCAGCTTCGGCCGACAGAGCCGGGCCACCACCGCCGAGAGGCGGTGCCACTGCTCTGTGTCGATCACCAGGCCATAGCGTCCGCGAATCGCGGAGAGTAGTTCCGTGGGCATATCGTAGTGCAGGACACGGTCAACCTCCGGGCAGAGGGCAAATGCGGCGGCGTTGCGTTGTTCGGCCAGGACGGTGATACTTGCTTGGGGGAATTTCTGCTTGAGCGCGATTATGGTGGGGACCAGCAGCACGGCATCGCCGATGCCGCCGGGGCGGATGAGGAGGATGGAGACGATCGATCCCGGCTGTGATGTTGAAATCGGCATACGTGAGGCAACGCAGGCAACCGCGCGCCCCACGACAGCATCAATCCCCTTGAGCAGCCGAACCCGGTTCACCCGCGGGTACTTCCATTGAGTGTCGGTTCGGCTCCACCATTCAGCATCCTCTCCACCACCTCCACCCCCTGCATGAAGGAGTGATCCATGTTGCCCACCTCGTACTTCCAGGCCCCGAAGCGGCCACGGGAGTAGACACCTTTACTCTCCAGAAAAGGGAGGATGACGGCCAGCGCCCGATCACGCCCCAAGGTCGGCACCGGATAGGAGTAGGGTATGTCCATCAGGTAGCGGCTGACGATCCGACCCCGATCCTCTTCGGAGATCATGCCCGTACTGACCAGCCCCTGGATCGTCTCCTCGATGATCGTCTCCTTGTCCACCGGCTTGTGGGGCGAGTAGGTGGTCTCGCACATCAGGGAGAAATAGTTGTCAATGTCACCGTTGGGGACGTTATGTGGGGAGTAGTTAAAGAAGTTGGTCACCCGATAGAAGGGTGAGTTGGATTCGGGGAAGTACATCCAGCATTTGGAGTCCCTGCGCTTTCCCGCAAAGCCGAGACCGACGATCAGCCCACCGTTGTGGACCAGTTCAGTCGCCGCGTCACGCACCGCATCGGGAACTGAAACGCACTTCCCGGTGAAGGCATCAAGAGGAGTCGTATTGATCAGGACGTCATAGCGTTCCGTCCGGCCGTTGGTGAAAGTGACCGTCCTGGCTTCCAGGTCAACCGTCTTCAGGTCGTGGTCGAAAGAGATTCGGTCGGCAAAGGGTCGGGCAATGCCCTCAAAAATCGCACCCGTCCCGCCTGTCGCGGGGAATTTGAAGCGGTTGTTCGGCCCCCAGTTCACGTCATCCTTCCGGTCGGCGATATTTTTCATAATCCGGGCCAGGTCAACCACGCTCACCCGCTCGCCAAGCCATTTCTTGCCCATCGTCTCCAGCGGCACCCCCCACACCTTGCGGTTATACGGTTCCATGAAGTAGCGGACGATCCCCTCGCCAAAGACCGCGTCCATCCACTGGCGGAAATTGCGCGCATCGTCGGGATTCGAACGTGCGACCCGCAGCCCCTCGAGACACTGTTCCAAGGCTTTAGGAGGCAAATGGCGGATGTTGTTCTGGAAGGGGTACGGCACCCAGCCATCCATGATCCTGATCCGGCATTCCCGCAGGTGGCTGTAGTAACCATCTCCCAGCGCCTCCGCCACCGCCCGGTCGAAACAATCGTAGTGGGAGAAGAGGACGTGTCCACCGATGTCCCAAGTAAAGCCGTTGTCATCGACACATGATGCGGAGAGGCCACCCACGTGGTGATTGCGCTCGAAGATGCGCCAGTCGGTATGAACGAGTTTATTGAGATGGTAGGCAGCGCCGAGACCGGTTGGACCGGCGCCGAGGATGAGAATCTTAGAATGCATACACTCTCCGCAAAAACTTACTTCCGAGCAAACATGGTGATGTTGTCGCTCTTGCCGATCAGTGCGCCCAGACCGACCAGCGGGGCAAAGGGCAGGAGCGTGGCGATGCTCAACCTCCGGTACAATTCCGCGATCTTCCCACCCAGGCCGGCATACCGGAGAAAGCTCTCCGGATACCAGAGCGGAGACGGGGTCTGGTAGCTCTTCTCGACGGTCAGGTCGGCACGGGTCAAGAGCGCCTTCAGGGAGGGGGGGGTAAAGAAATGGCAATGGTATGGAAGGACCCAGGTCCAGTACTCACGGAAAAGCAGCGTGCCGATGCAGTCGATATTCGGCACGATCACCAGCAACAGGCCGTTCTCCTTCAAATGCGCACGAAGGGAGGTAATGACCTGCAGGGGATTTTCGAGGTGCTCCAGCACATGCCTGATGATCACCACGTCGAACAGGAGGTCGGTGGCAAGCCCCTCGACGAACGACTCTATAACGGTCAAGCCGTGCCGCTCCCGCAACATCCTGGCCCTCCCTAGCGATAACCGATGCCCGATCCCGTGAAGACCGCGGACTTCAGGGTGATCAGACGCTGAACCCACAACACCGCTCTCTGTGGTGTCAGCAGATCAAGTGCCCTGACCAGAATTTTCGTACCAAGCGCAACGGAACCACCCATGAGCAACGAGACGTAATATGCCGCCATGAAACAGCTGCTGAACTGGGGGGGGAGGCCTGCCCCGCCCTGCCACTCCCGGCCCGCTGTCTTCTGACACTCCCGTATCCGCTTCGCTGCAAGCACCCTCTTGAAGAGATAGTACGAACCCAAGAGAAACGGAATTCGCAACCCGACAAGCGCCGTTTCCCTCCAGGGGATCTCGATGAACCTGCTGAAAGACTTTGACGGGGCCATCAACCCGGCAAGATCAAGAGAGCCGGTGATCTGCCGAAACCGGCCCGTTGCGTAGTCATCTGTGTGAATGATCGACGAAAATGCCGCAATCGTCTCCTGATCGGGAAAGCTTATCCTCCGGTTATGAAGGTGGAGAACTGCGGGCCGGAGATCTGACGGGGCGAACAACTCGCCCCGAGCCCTCCGGAGGTATGAAGCGGCGCAGGCGGTCACCCCCTGCTGAATGACCCGGATCTGGCGGTATGCCTCCGTCTCAAGTGCAGTCGTCCGGAATACCGGCCGGTACGATCCGTTGGCGTCACACTCGTAGCCGACCGTGGTTCCATGGCCGCCCCGGAGGGAGAACTCGAAGGCCAGCCGGAAAAAGGTGAGGCAGACTCCGTCGACGGTCGGCACCCGAAAATCGTACAACAGGCCGGTCTTGTTCGAAAATCGGCACGAGCGGTTGTAATCGACGCCGAGATAATATCCCTGTACCCTCGGGGATGAGCCGCGACGGGAGAGATACCGCTCAAGATAATCCTGAATGGTCCCGTGCCATCCCACATCGACAAGAACCACCTCGTCATACGCGAAGAATTGCTGTGATTCAATGTACGAGCCGAGTTTCTGCTGCATCGACTCCGAAGCGTCTGCAACCAACGAGGTGAATCGTTCGTCGGCGGCCAGAGCGGCAAGGAGGGTGCGGATCTTCCCCTTGTCAGCCAGGGACGGGTCAACCCCGTACTCCCGGGCTATCCAGTCGATTTCCCGATCGTCCGTCACCCCGAACCTCCGCAGGACATCACTCAGCAGCACCGAATGGTCCTGGAGCACCAGATCGATCTCCCGCTCGCCGATATCGCCGAGCGATGCTAGAAACGCGGTCGACCGACTGATGCAGAGATAGCGCCCCTCCGGCAGCACCCCACCGTAGAGTTCCCGGTTGAACGTTTCGTACAGCCTTTTGAGCATATACCCTTCACGGGCGAGAAAATAGACCCCGCAAGAGGGTGACTGACGCAACCTGTTGCACAGCTCATGGACAAAGAGGACAACAGCCGGTCCCACGGTTTTCATCCCCCACTCGTGCAGCCGCGCTTCCGCCGTGGTGGCAGGGGCAGGAACGTCAATACCCACCGATGCCATTACTTCGAACCCCTTCCAGACCGGAGAACGTTTGGCCAGCCCGGAGAGGGCCGATTGCCTGACTTTCCTCTTCCTGTTGCCGCTGTCCTGCACCAGCAGTGACGCGACACCGATGGAGCGTGGCATGAAGTAGTCACTGAGGAAGTTGTCGCCAATGTGCAGCCACTGATGGGGGGGATGCCCCTCGTTCGCCATAACCTCGCTGAAAAGCCGGCCGCTCCCTTTGTTGCACCCATGGTCACAGGAGGCATAAACGCTGCTGAAATAACCTCCGAGGTGTGCATCGTCCAGCAGCTCCCTGATGAACCGGCCCGGGAGGTAGGTATCGGAAATGGCAACAAGACGGTGGTGCTCCGCCAGCCGGGCAAGAACCGTGTCGATCCCGGGCATGGCAACAGCATGGGTTTTTTCCACCTCCAGTTCGAGCGTGACCAGTTGTTCAGGAGTGGCATCCAGCCCGGGGAGAGATTCGCAGAGCCTCGCGTACACCTCGGTTACCGAGTACTCCTTGTCGCGCCCCTCCTCGGCAGCGCGCCGGCAGAGGTCTGATTCGATGGTGAGCCTGCGTGAATGGAGATCCTCGGGAGAGATAGCAAGCGACAGGCTGCTGACCGCCTTTTTTGCGGCAAGTTCCTTCATCAGAGCAGGAGGATCGACCGTTCTGATCAACAGGGTGTCGAACACGTCGAAGGATATGACCGATATCCCTGCCGGAGGGGTGTAGTTCTGAAGGGCCACAACCGAAAGAATCATGATGCAAATCGCCCGTCTTTCCGGTGAAGCAGTTCACGATATATCTCGACATACCGTTCAGCTACCTGGCCCAGGGCATTGTTCCTTCTCATCCAGGCAGCGGCGGCGCGTCCGAGCCGGGCAGCCAGTTCCCGGTCTCCTGCCAGAAGTTCCAGGGCCTTCACCGTCCCTTCGGGGTCATCGATGTTGACAACGATACCGTTGGACATGATGCGGTACCCGCCAGCATCGACCTTGACTTCGACATCTTCGGGCGCCACCAGATCGGTGTTGCCGCCAACCGCTGTCACGACACAGGGGAGGCCGCAGAGCATCGCCTCCATGAGTGCGTTGCTGAGCCCCTCCGCACGGGATACCAGGACAAACAGGTCGCTCCCCGACAAACGCTGCGGAAGATCGTGCACGACCCCATCGAGAAAGACCCTCCCTTCAAGACCGCGGGAAAGGATCAGCCCCTGAAGCATTTCCCGGTCTCCCCCATCGCCGTAGACCCTGAGTTCGGACCCCGGAAGGCCGAACCGTGAGAGTGCGTCCAGAAGCACGTCGTATCCCTTCTGGGGATCAAGCCTCCCGACGCTGACCAGCCGCAACGGGGAAGAATTGTCATAGGTGGCCTTGGGTTCATACCCTTCGACGCTGATCCCGTTTGGCAGCCGTGTTACCCGGTCCGGTTCGATCCCGTCCGCGAGCAATTCCTGTTTGATTTCATGACTTATGGCTATGAACCGGTCACAGTGCCGGATCGCCTTCCAGAACCAGCTGCTGACAGGGTTGACGATGTTCTCCCTCATGATCCGGATGTCGCTGTTGACGCCGCCACAGCCGATCTTGACGAGTACCGGCTTGCGGGCGATGCGGGCGGCAAGCGAGGCAACGAACGCGGCATGCAGTCCCTGATGGACATGAATGACATCATACCTGCCCCTGTTCCGGAACAGGTACCACGCCAGACCGATTTCGAACGTCAGGTGCCTGAAGAAAAACCCTTTCACCCGGTCGAGCCAGGGCCAGAGCGTCGAAATCCGGTGAACCGGCACCCCGGCCAGATGCTCATCAGCCGCCCATTCGCGTCGCCATCTCCCGGTAACAATACTGACGTCATGCCCCATGCGGATAAGCTCCCCGGCAAGACGGCAGGCCTGTTGCTCTGCCCCCCCCATGACCGGGAAGAAATAGTAGATCGGCATGACCACCCGCAGGGAGCCGCGTTCCGGGCAGGGGCGGGTCACGCGCCCCTCCGTTTTCGTTCCCGCTGTGCTGCCAGGAGCGACCGGATACTCTGTCTCAGGTACCCGAATTCAGTCTTGCACCGGTACGCGATACCGGGCGAGGAGCCCCCGTTCAGAAGCGATGCTACCCCATCGGGGTAGGTGAACGTTTCGGGCACTGTCCCGTTCTTCAGGTAATTCCAGATCTGCTGGTGCTTGATGGCGTAGTCGCGCCAGGTCCAGGACGCCACTGACTGAACGATCCCCCTCCTGCCGGCAGCAATGCGCTCGAAGATGGCTGCAAGCTCCTCCTCCGACTCGAACGGATGGGTCAACCCACCGGGCGCATCGAGGTGATATCCCTGGCGGGTGACGATGGTCGCCACCCCGGCGGCAACCGCATCGACAAACCCCATGGACCCCTCGTCCATGCCGAGGTACAGGTAATAATCCAGGGACCGGATCATCTCCCGGTACACTGCTGCGTCGAAATCAGGGTGGTATGCCACCGTGAACCCCGCCTCGCACAGACGGGCGACGATCTCATCCCACCCTTCCCCCATGATGGCGAAGCTGAAAAGTAAGGGATCGAGACGTTTCGCGGCCCGAAGCAGCAAGTCCTCACGCTTTCGGCCGTCAGGGTACAAGCGGCTCGCAATCCCCACGTTCAAAGGGCGAGGCGTTATGAGGCCGTCGTGCGCGGGGTTGACATAACAGAACTTGCCTGAGGGGAGACCTGCTGATTCCAGTGAGCGAACCGTGTCCGACGACATGCAGACTGCAGCGGCGGCATGTCGAAGCTGCTCTCTGAGCTTTCGCAGCTTCCAGTGAGCATCAATGTGGGTGACCATCAAAGTATCAATGGGGTTGTGCGACGGCTCGTAATCGATATAGATGATGTGATGGTTGATATCCGCCGTTTGATCGGGGACTCGAGCGACATCGGCATCCTCCCCAAGGAGCCGCAACTCATCGCGCAGATTTCGGGCAAACTTTCCGAGAATCCAGCTGTCCGGCTCTTCATAGCTGACGATCCTGACTCTCATGTCGCCTCTGATATGCCACAAGAGCAGACGTTCCAGGTATCGAAACCCGGCTCTTTCCCGGTCATCCATTCGGCGGCAACGACCGGCCTCATCCCGTGTCGTGCAAACAGGGCGGAAATTTCCGGCATAAACAGGTAGCGCATGCGATGGCACTCCCTGAGCATGCTCAGAGCCTGGGTCCGGCGGTCGACAATATGAACCTCGTAATTGACATCCACCACGTTATCGTTGGGGTGCATCAACGGTTCCGCGATCCTGGTGATTTCCAGTTCGTCGTCCGCAAGCCGCTTGACCCGGACCGTCGGCCGGTCGTCGAGCACTGCCGGGCCGTACCAGCAGTCGAACAGAAAGAGCCCTCCCGGCCTCAGGTGTGCGCGGGCCGTCGCAAAGAGGCAATCGAGGTCGTCGTTGGCGGTCATATAGCTGGCAACGTGAAAAAGAGCGATAACCGCGTCGAACCGCTTATCCAGACGGACGGCCCGGACATCGCCGCAGGAAAAGGACAACCGGTCCTGCAGATCCTCTGCCAAGGCAAGGCGCCGTTTTTCCGCATCCGCCAGCATCCCCTCGCTCCGGTCTATGCCATGAAGCCGGAAGCCTCTTCTTGCCAGCAGTTCCGCGTGACGCCCGGTGCCGCAACCAAGTTCGAGGATTGTCGTTGCCGCGGGGCAATGAGCCCTGACCAACTGCTCGACGTAGTCGACCTCTGACGCATACTCCTTGTCCCGGTAGAGCAGGTCATAGTACCGCGAATAATCGACGAAAACGGTCATGAGAAGATCTCCCGTACCTCGTGGCAGACGACGTCCATCTGGCTGTCGGTGAGCGCGAGCCCGCTGGGGAGGTAGAAACCGCGCCGGGCGATCCGCTCCGCAACAGGGTGGTGCTCGCCGGCAAACAGCCCCATCCGCCTGAAGACCGGCTGTTCGTGCATCGGCCAGAAAAAAGGGCGGGTGCCGATGCCGCGCTCACCCAGGAGGCGCATCGCCTGTTCGGCGTCCATCGGCACGGCATCGTCGATGACTACACCATAGACCCAGTAGATATTTTCGGCATAGCCGGTCTCCGACAGCGGCAACTGGAGCCCGCTCACCCCTTGCAGTAATTCCGTGTACCGCCGACCCATCAGGCGTTTGCGCTCCGCAAAAATGTTCAGCTGCTCAAGCTGGGCCAGGCCGAGGGCAGCCTGGAGGTTGGTCATCCTGAAATTGAAGCCGAGCTCTTCATGGACGAACCTTTTTTTTGCCTGAAAACAGAGGTTCCGGAGAGAGCGGCACTTCTCGGCAAGCCCATCGTCGTCCGTAACAATCATCCCCCCCTCGCCGGTGGTCACGTGCTTGTTGGGGTAAAAACTGAAGGTAGAAATGTCGCCGAATGAGCCGCAGGGACGGTCCCGGTAGGCCAGCCCGTGCGCCTCGGCTGCATCCTCGATCACCATGAGCCCGTATTTCCGGGCGAGGTCGAGCACCGGGTCCATGTCGACCGGCAGCCCGTAGATATGAACCGCCATGATCGCCCTGGTACAGGAGGTAATCCGCTCTTCAATCCGCGAGACATCCATGGTCCAGGTGAGCGGGTCGCTGTCCACAACCACGGGCCACCCCCCGGCACGAACGACTGGAGCGGCGCAGGATATGATGGTGAACGTCGGCATGATCACCTCATCGCCCGGACCGATACCAACAGCGGCAAGTGCGGCCTCCAAGGCAGCCGAGCCGTTGCAGACGGCGATGCCGTGACGACGCCCCACTCTGGCAGCGAATTTCTCCTCGAACTCCTTCACGAAGGGGCCCTCGGACGATATCCATCCGGTGTCGATGCATTCTAGGAGATATTTCTTCTCGTTGCCGTCCAGCAGCGGCTCATTGACGGGGATCATGGGGTTTCCTCAATTCAAGTACAAAGTGACAATAGATTTCAGGCGATATCTCTCGTTGCCCACGAAGGAAATACAGGCGCGGAGTCAGCCCGGTCAACCGCGCCGGTTCAAGCACTCGCTCGCGCAATTTCAGGGGATCGTACTTGCGAGATGACGGTATGCGGCGGGAGTCGCGACGGACATACTCACGCGCCATCGCATCGCACCACCCCCTGCCCCAGCATTCGGGGCTGCTGTAACAGCAATAGTGCGTATGAAGATAAAGTGGCACAATAACCACTGCCCCGCCCGGTGCAAGTATCCGGGCAAACTCGTGCAGAGCCATCACGTCGCTGTCACCAGTGAACATCTCGTAGGCGCAATGAAGGGATATTCCCCGCACTGACCCAGAGGGCCATGATGTCCCTGTTGCATCCTCTTGGCGATAATAGCTGAAACCACGCATTTCCTGACTAATGACAAGGTCTATCGCGTAGGCATCTACGCCACGGGATTCACGAAGCATCTTTACCCACGGAGAACAACCTGCTGCGACATCAATGTACGTATCCCCAGGGCCGTAAGAGCTCACTCCCAACAGCAGGTCTGAGATGAAGTGCTCAAAAACCTTTTCATGCCAGTAACCGGTATGCGGGCCGCCATGATACCCCCCCGGAAAAGGTAACGACTGGCAAAACTTGTGATAGCTGGCGGGGGCCACCGTCAAAATGCGCCCCGCAATGCCCTGTTCGGAAAGCGCTGTTTCAATATACAGCAGTTCATCGGGTGTTGGGTTCCGGTACTCTTCGACCGATCTGGTCCTGAACCGGGCATACCGATAACACAGTTCAGACCAGTAAAGTTCCGCAGTTCCTTTCAATCCATGCCTGCGCAGTGTTGCAAGGGGATTCATCTTCTATCACATGCCGAGATTATCAGGGAATCCGCCGAAACGCCATCGAACCGTGTCTTGTCCCTGTCACCGGCGTACGGCCCCTGCTTGACCTCTATCATTTCGATCTCTTCCATGACTTCAAAGCCATGCCCCCCTGAAGCAAGGAGAATGACATCACCCCCTTCGAGAATCCGGCTCTCGACGTACGTCCGTCCATCATCGTAAAAATCGACCCGGAGCTTACCCCGCCGCAGGAATAGTACTTCCTGGGTAAACGTTACCTCCCGGGGAACCGGATTATGCACGTGCGGGTCAATAACCTTGCCCGCCGGGTGATTCATGTACGCGAGCTGTTGGGAGTATTCCCCCGGCGTAAAAAAGTGAATCCCCTTTTCACGAAATTCGTTATGAATGATGATGGCAAAAAGCTGATCACCGTGTTTGACGTTTTCCACCATGCAGTATTCCTCCTATTTCATCGGATACTGAGACGACGTGACATCGTTCCCGCTGCCCGCCTGGCAAGGCGGCGTCCCCCTCCGCGTCCCAACCTGCATAACCAGCGAACAATTGTAGTCTTTAAAGTATCTGAGCTCGTCAGACCAAGCACCGTTTCTGCAAGAGTGAACTCGTCTATCTTCATCGCCTTGAGAGCGCAGAAACGAAGGTGGGCATCAAACGCCTCTGTGCCGAGACGGGAAATGATTTCTTCGCGAAATTTTTCGACTATGTACCGGTATCCGGCAACGGCGCGAACCGAATCGCGCGAAATGGCTTCACCCTCATAGCAATGGTAGATAAAGAGCGGTTCCCTGATATGGACAAATCGACAGAACCTTGCAAGACGGATCGTGGTTTCCCATTCCTGGTATGCAGGGACCGCTTCATCAAGGAGACCTATTGCTTCAAGGGCGCTCTTGGACGTCAGCATCCCCTGGAACATCGGCCCCCCAGAGGACAGCATCCTCGTATAAGGATTTTCCCCTTCGACAGGGGGGATGTTCCACACCGTCCGGGTACCGGCTTTGTGGTCGACGCGCCAGCAGTCGGTATGGACTACGGTAAACGGTTTCCCGCCGGAACTATTCAACGCCTCTACCTGACGAGAGAGTTTTCCCGGAAGCCATTCATCATCAGAGTCCAGGAACGCGACCCATTCCCCCCCTGCCGCGCAAATACCTGCGTTTCGGGCCGCCTGGGCACCACGTCTCGCTCCCAGGGAAACAACCCGGATCCGCCGGTCGTTCGCCGCACGCAACAGATCGGAAGTACCGTCCTCAGAGCCATCATCTACAACGATCACCTCCAGTGGGAGGAACTCCTGCGACAGAACAGAATTTACGCTCCTCATTATCGTCGCGCAACGATTGAACGCCGGGATAACGACCGATATGGCTGGCGCACCCCCGTTCATTCCTTTACAGCCCCGCAATGCATCTCTTTGTCAAGGTTGAAGAGACCGTTCAGACGATCGATGACCCCCCCGACATTCAACTCGTACCGGTACAGAGAAGCATAGGCATTCAGCGCATTAGCACGGTAATATTCGTAACGCTCTACAATCTTTGTGATCGCCTGATTAAGGTTATCAGCAGAGTCGATCAGTTCGCAGCAATCGTATTTCTCCTTCAGGTCCCGGTAACTTTCGGATTCGAACGCTATGAATGGTATCCCCGCCCGGCAATATAAAGCCACCTTTTCGGACGAATAGGCGGTCAGGAGATCATTGGCACAATCCCTCCGGTACAGGGCCAGACCTATGTCTGCCGAGGATACGACCTGCGGCAGTTCATGCTCAGTGACAAGATCAAGGGACAGGGTCAGAGCTCCTCCTGCTGCGGAGAGAACCATCTCAACAACACCACTGTCACCGTACCCATGAAATACAAGGGAGATATCGCGCGGCAACGATCCGGCGCGTCGCGACACGTCCAGGCAACCCCGCGGTTCGTCTATCAACCCCAAATAGAGCAAAATCCTTTTTTCGCGCGGAATATCGAACTGTTCCCTGAAAAAAGTGGCCTTCTGCAAAATAGGGGCACCTGAAACCGAAACTGGGAAATAGATCAACTCGCCGTTGTCAAGGGCGTTCGCCCGGCACAGATGATCGCCGCGTTGCCGATCCTGAATAATCGTCGCCCGTGCCCGTCGGTGGGCACGAGCCTCAGCTCGCCGCCATGCAGGGAATCCGGCTCTCTCGAAGTAATAGGGGTGGTGCTCGTCGTACAGTTCAAGACTGAAATAGACGAACGGTATTCCGGTCAATCGGTGCAACAGGGACGCCCAAATGGCGCCAGACTTTTCAACGCCGATCGCAAAGTCGTATCTTTGCTCCCGGGCATATCGTAATGATACCGGAAGCACAGGGAGCAGGAGCGGTTCGAACGAGACTCTCCCGAGGGTCAATCTGAATGTCCGATAGATGATACCCCGCAATTTCTCCCATCTATCCCCTACACTGCTGCCTATCCTGATATGCCGGAACGCGGGGCGGGCTTCAAGGGACTCACAATCGACGAGTTGGCTGGGGCACCGACAGCTGAAGAGGTCCACCTGATGACCGCGCTCCAGCAACGCCCTCACAAAATTAAGGGTGTGACTCTGTAACGGCCATTCGTATTGCATAATCGCAATCCGTCCCATTCAAGGCTCCTGATAATCCCGGCGCAGTACCCAGTCGCGCAACGATGCATCAGTCGCGAACTGTCCAGCATGCCAGCGGTATCCCTGCCAGTACGAATCTTCTAGGATCATTCCTATGAACCGACCGGTCGGGAGGACTTGGCTGAAAAAATGATCAAAGAGCCCTCCTCTGAGAAATCTGCCGAACACCCTCGCCCCCAGCGTGGGCCGCCTTCCCCCTCCCCAGCCCCTGATCGTGCTGTACGAATCAGAAATCCCCTGGCTGAAGGCGCGCTTACGGAAATACGTCAGCGTCATCCGCGAGCCAGGGACCTTATGGTAAACGGATGCCCGGGGGGTGTAGACCGCCTTGAGCCCTTGGGCCGCCACATAACGTGACACATGGCTCTCGCCATCACCGCGAAATCTCAGGAGACCGTCCGGCATGGCGTCAGGATGAAACCCCCCTGCTGCCAGCAGAACGCTTCTCTCAATGGCAAAATTGCACCCCCAGATACAGGAGGGGTCTATATCCCGGATGCTGTCGCCGAAATCGAGGATGCTGAGATATCCCAAAGACCGGTTATCATCGCCACCCGCAGTCCAGAGGCGTATGAGCCATTCCGGCGGCTCTGAACCCCATTTGGGGAGATTCTTTCCCCCCACCATGACTGCGCCGTGGTGCACGAACCCTTCCCAGACCCCCTCAAGCCACCCCGGGAACGCCTCAATGTCATCATCGACAAAAACCAGGCGGTCCGACCTCGCCTCACGCATCCCCCGATGCCGGGCGTTGTGCAGACCGGGGGATGGCTCCACGATGTAGCGAAGATTGGGAATCGTCCCCATGAAACGCTCGGCAATGCCCGCGGTTTCATCATCCGAGGCATTATTCACAACAAGCGCCTCGAACCGGTCCCGCGCGAAGGTCTGCCCGGCAAATGAGGCCAGCGCCTCCGCCAGATATCCGGGCCGTCTCAGTGTCGGGATGACGACAGAAAGTTCCATCATTTTTTGAGAGCAGTCCAGTACATATTGTCGAGAGTTTTCCCCGGGCATGCCTCAACCGGCAGGACATGTTCCCTGACCGCACGCCTTACCCCTTCAGCCCACCCGTAATCGTGAAAGACAACTGTTGCCCCGGGGGAAAGCTTCGGGAACCAGGCAAGGATGTCTGCAGTAACCCCCTCATACGAATGGTCCCCATCGATGAAAAGAAAATCAACGGAGCACCGTAGATTCGCGGCAACATCATCGCTACGGCCACGCTGAACAGAGATGATATCGGCATACCTTTCCGTGTTGTCGATGAATTGGAGGTAGGTGTCGCGTTTTCCTTCAGTCATGGCATCGTTCATCCAAGTATCCACGCAGTACAATCGAGCTGTTTCCGGCTTTCGCGCCATACGAATGCCGCGTGCGATAAAACACGCCGATGCACCGAGATATGACCCAATCTCGACATAGGTATCCCCTGCGCTGCCTCGGGCGAGCCTCAACAGCTGCGCTCTCTCCCGCACTGTCAGATGGGTATCGATGGCAAGATCCCTCCTGCAGGTCATTGCCACGTAAACCATCCGCATTCTGTCAAATACCACTGTCAAAGTTATCATGCCCTCAGCCGAATTCGTAACCGGGGCATCGAGTGAGATGGAAATCGGCTCCAATCCCAAGGGCTTTGGTGCAATAAGCTAAGGATAGCGACCGGAACCAGGTGGCAAAGAGCGAACTCTCGTTCACCCCCGACGACATCTCGTTGTGCCCATACAAGAACGGGTCGTTGCGCCTGAACACAAACCCTCCGTCACGATTCATGTTGGCAAGTATCCAGGGCAATGTGCGAGAGAGAGCTGTGGTGATATCAGCCGAACGGTGCCCCGTCATTCCACGCAGGCGATACAGGGGCTCAATGGTATCGATATCTTCGCATACGCTGGAATTCAACATCACACCAAAGCCACCGAGGCGGTTCTGGGTCAGGAGAAGGTTGTCCACGAATTGTTCCATGAAAGGGAATTTCCTCCCATCGTAGGTGAAAAGGGGAAAAATGTGGTACGCACCCTGTACGGCCTGTGACAACTGCTCAGGAGTGGTCAGCACCTCCTCTGACCACATGCCGGTCACTGGGTTGAGGTGATCGGTGAGCCACTGAATCATGGTTTCGACTGCCTCGCCCGCACGACGGTTGCCGAATGCATCTCTCGAATATTGCAAGAGGGAACCGTAGTTCATGATTTCGTTGCCGACGTAATCGACCTTGTCTCGCCAATCTCTCGATTCCAGCCATTGGATCATGGCAGGACGCGAATAGAAGGGTTCCAGAAAGCGGAAATCATGCTCCGGCTTGCCACCGAGAACAGTCAGGCTGCAGATCACCTGCACGGCAAGATGGCGCACCCCCCACCAATCTTCTTTTTCAAACAGGTCGTTAGCAAGGCTCGCGTCCCTGAACAGCCCGTCATCTGCAGACTGCATGGATCTGAAGTAATCGATCCAGGCGGTCCGCTCACGCTCGTTCAGGCTGCCGAGAGAACCGTACAACGAGTGCACCATGCAGGCGTAGGTCGAACAGTAAATATTGGGAACGGTTGTTGAGGCGGCATACCGGTACAGGTAAACCTCTTTACCGGTTCTCATGCTGCTGACAAAGCCCAGGACCTTATCTTTGAGCAGTTGAAAGTTGAACGGTGAAAGAAGTGGCAGCAGATCGCATAAAAAATGCTCATACATTTCGAAGTTATGTCTTGCCGGAATGCCATCTCGGACTGCTGCAACGCAGCGCAGCAGACGACCGGGGAAGTCACCAACCCGAGACAAGAAGTCCGACAAGGGGTTACGACAATTCACACTGCCTCCATCGCAGTTTCGAAAGTGAGAGCCGCGACACCGTCCTCTTTGGTCAAGAGATAGCCGGTTCCATAAACATCGGCCTGCAGCACGTTAAAGTTGATGGCATTTTCGATCTTATCCTCAAGCTTGCCCTGATGCGAACCCAGCGAAACAGTGACCGAGTAAAAACCAGGAGTGAACTGTCGTGCCGGAATAAAGAATCGCACCTTTCCTGAAGAAGGTACCCGATGGGGTGGAGAGAAAGACATGTAGGTATTCCCCCCTCCCACCCTGACACCTTCCTGGGAATATATTATGAAACCTGCACCGGCGAGCGGTTCCGACCCAATGCTTCCGTATTCAACTTCCAGCCGTATCGCCTCAAGCTGCGTAAAATTACGCGTCGGTATCAGATCCTCATTCTTGATGGTGAGGTTCTTAAAAAGCTTTCTCATTCCAGGCATGCGATTCGGATGGTTTTCGAGATTGACCTCAAGATCACTTTGCTGGGAACCACGGGCAAGATATCTGCTCACCGCTTCCGATGCTGTGCCATTATATTCTAGGCTTCCCGCATCCATAAGGATTCCCTTTGCGCAAAACTGGCCGATTGTTCCCATGTTGTGACTGACGAACAGTACCGTTATCCCTTCCCGAACAGAAACCTCCTCCATTTTCCCGAGGCATTTCTTCTGGAACTGGGCATCACCAACGGCCAGAACCTCGTCAACGACAAATATCTCGGGATCCAGGTGTGCTGCAACGGCAAAGGCCAGCCTGACATACATCCCCGATGAGTAGCGCTTCACCGGCGTATCGAGGAACTTCTCTATCTCGGCGAAATCCACTATCTCGTCGAACTTCTTCTTGATCTCGGCCCGATGCATCCCGAGTATCGCACCGTTGAGATAGATATTCTCCCGCCCCGTCAACTCAGGATGGAAACCGGTCCCAACTTCGAGAAGACTGGCCACCCTCCCCCGTATCCGCACGCTGCCGGTAGTCGGCTCGATGATACGGGAGAGGATCTTCAGAAGAGTCGATTTACCAGCGCCGTTGCGGCCGATGATGCCAATGCGGTCGCCCTGTTTGACCTCGAAGGAGACATCTTTCAGAGCCCAGAACTCTTCCTGAGAGGAGTGAGGGGTAAGGAGTGAGGAACTGAACGGGTGAAGCAGTTTCCGCCCGAGAGCGGCGGCCCGTTCGGTGATAACATCACGCAGCGCAACGTACGGTTGCTGGCCGGACTGGTGCCGCAGGGTGTACTTCTTGCCGAGGTTTTCAACGGTGATAACAGTTGACATGGTCAGGATAACGCCGACACAACAATCGCATAGATTGATTCGGCAAGTTCAAGAAACTCCCTTGCCTCTTCAAGTGACGGTTTACCATTAGGCAGGAGCCCAAAATCACCTGGATATCGCGCATCTATGTAAAGCTTGTCCAGATCTTCGAGTAATTCACAGTCCATGGGCAGATCAATGTATTCCAGCACTTTGGGCAAGAGCGTATCAAGGGAATGTATCCTCGGAACAGAACTGCCGTACTCTTCAAGCACCGCTTTGAATGCTTTTTCAATCGCCTGCTGAGCATGGAATGCAACCAAATGGGTCAGTAGTTCATTATGCAAAATTTCACGAATAAGGGTGAGGTCATCACGTGCTGATACGAGCCATGCGGAAGAGCTTGCCCTCATATCAAACGCTCTCCCTTGCTTTTAATCTCTCTGGCAAAGGAGCTATCGTTGTGCTCAAAAAGTCTGTTCATGGCACGGGTATGTACAAGAACATCAAGTGGAATACGTTTCTTAAGTTCTTTCAGAGGGCGAGCATATTTCTTATAGTGGCGAATATTTTCTTCATAACTGCCAGGAATATAATCTTCCTGACTGACTATATAAATATCTACATCACTCTGATCTGTCTCCGTGCCAGTTGCATAGGAACCAAATAGAATCACCTTCTCGGGATGAAGCGGCAAAAGAGATGTGATTATCGATTTTTTCAATACTTCTTTATCCATGGCGTACCTCACTCACACATGCGCCCCTGCATCATTGTGTCAGACCGTCGTTGCCGGAAAGCGCCACTATACCACATCGGCAAACGAACGTTCCATATTCCTGAAGTACCACAGACCACCGGCGAACATGAGAAGCGTCAGCGCGGCGGAGAGGCACAGGCCGGACCAGTTGACCGGGAAGGTGTCCCCAAGAAGTACCCAGCGGAAGCCGTCGATCACCCCCACCATGGGGTTGAGGAAGTAGTAGAAGCGCCACTCTTCCGGCACGATGGAACTGGAGAAGCCCACCGGCGAGATATAGAGGCCGAACTGCACCAGAAAGGGAACAACGTAGCGGAAGTCCCGGTACTGCACATTCAGGGCCGACAGCCACAACCCGGCGCCGAAGGAAGCCAGAAAGGCCATGGCAAGGAACAGCGGCAGAAGCAACAGCTTCAGGTCGGGGATGACGCGGTACCACGCCATCAGTCCGCAGAGGATCACGAATGAGATCAGAAAGTCCACCAGGCTGACGATCACCGAGCCGGCCGGCACGATCAGCCGGGGAAAATAGACCTTTGTCAACAGGTTTGCATTGTCGATCAGGGAATTGCTGCTCTCGGTCAGGGAGTTGGCAAAGAACTGCCAGGGGAGCATGGCGCTGAAAACCATCACCGGGTAGGGAACGCCGTTGGAAGGGAGTTTGGCCAGTTTGCCGAAGACGATGGTGAAAACCAGCATGGTTGCCAGGGGGCGCAGCACACTCCAGGCAATGCCGATGGCGGTCTGCTTGTAGCGCACCAGAATATCCCGCCAGGCCAGGAAATAGAACAGTTCCCGGTAGCGCCAGATGTCGCGCCAGTAGTGCAACGCTCCCATGCCCGGCTTGATGACGATCTCGTCCCGCCCAATCATCTCAGCCATAGCGATACCCACCCTTCTTGAACGGCGACATGACCACCCCCATGAGAAACCCCAGGCCGAAGCGTCCCATCTCCCGGAAACGCCTGACCGGAAGCAGGTAGAGCGGCGCATGGCGACAACAATTGAGGATTACCAGCAGCCAGATCGCCAGGGGATATCGTTTCTTGAGACCGTAGAATGAGCTTCCCACAGCCTGGGGTTTGCGCAGGTTGGGAACCAGCAGTGGCGGATGAAAGTATTCCAACTGCGGAGCGTTGAGGGAGCGTTTCCCCGAAAGCAAAAACCTGATCACGAACTCCACATCCTCCTGTCCCACGAAATCGGACATGAATCCAGCCAGTTCCGACAGGACGGAACGGCGGTAGGCGCAGCAGCGGCTGGTCATGAAGAAGGGATCGTGGAAGGCATAGCGGTCGCGGACAAGCGAGAATGCGGCCCTGCCGCGGGGGACGATGGCATCGGTCATTCTGTTCTCTTCGAACACCAGCTCCAGTTTCTTGAGGAAATCCTCCTGCATAATAACCGTATCGTCATCCAGGAAGAGAACATACCGTCCTCGTGAACGGGAGAGGGCGAAGTTGCGCGAATAGCCCATCCTGCCGAAATTGCGGTCCAGAGGGACATAGTTGATGTTCAACTCCCGGCTGAATGAATCGGCCAGACGCCTCCCCCCATCCGTCCCTCCCCGGTCCTCCACCAGAACCACCTCGAAGCGCTCCTGTGGAAAGGTCTGCTGGGCCAGTGAATACAGAATTCCGGCCAGTAGGTCCAGGCGGCCATAAAAATTGATGATGCAGGAGATCCTGATTCCGTCCCGCTCCGGAGGAATGGCGCAGTCGCCCCGCTTGTCAAAGGGGAACAACGCATCCAGCTTTTTCAGTAGCGCCCCTCTCATGCTCCGTAGATCCCCCATCCCACCATGACCAGCCAGAGCAGCCCCACCACGAACAGGGGCATATCCTTGGTCAGGGATTCCGTCGGGTCTCCATCAGCGCCGGACTGGATCCTGAGGATATGGCGCAGCAGCCCGAAACAGCAGAGCGGCACAGTATGGAGCACGAGGCCCGATGGGCGGGTAAGAGCGTACATGGTGTAGGTCACCAGCACCGAGCCGCCGGTCATGTACATGGCCCCCTCCAGAAATCCCTTTGGATAGGCCACCAGGACCTTGCGGTGCTGCTCGGCCAGAGCGCCCAGGTGCCGTTTCTCACCCAACCGCTTGCCGGTACTGAGGAAGATGGAGAGGAGGAAGACACTCAGGAAGAGCCATTCGGAGATTGCAACGCCGAACACCGCGCCACCGGCAAGGAGCCGAATCAGAAAACCGGCCGAGATGCAGAAGATGTCCACCAGCGCGATGTCCTTGAGAAACAGGCTGTAGGCGGTGGAGACAACGAAATAGGCCACCAGGTAGTAGAGAAAGGCGGCGGAAGAGCCCCAGGCGGCAAGGGCAGAGCCCATGACGCAGGCAACGGAAAGCAGCGAGGCCGCTCGTGGCGACACCCGGCCCGAGGGAAGTGGACGCAGACGCTTCTTGGGATGCTGACCGTCGTTTATCCTGTCGCACAGGTCGTTGAGAATATAGATGGCGCTGGATGCCAGACAGAATGCAACCAAGGGGCGCAGGCCCCTGAGCGCCATGCCCGACTGGAGCAGCACCCCTCCCAAAAAAGGGGGGAAGAACAGCATCAGGTTCTTCAGCCATTGCCGGGGACGCAGCAACTGGCAGGAGGAGGAAAAACTTACCACGGATTCATCCGTTTCTCCCGATCAGGAAGTGTTTTTCGTTCACGGACAGTCCTCGCCTTCCGCCGTCCTGACAGCATCCAGGAACACCAGCAGTTCAGCGATCCGCGATTCTTCCAGATCCAGGATTTCCGCCTCCTCCGTTGCCATGAGATCCAGGTCCGGCTCATGCCTGAGCCCCAACCCCACCCGGTGGCAGGCCAGATTGACGAGACGCACGACCGCCAGCATCTTGTTGATCCCGTCCCACTCCGCCGCGTGGTGAAAGCGGATGACATCGCAGTACATGGCCGGAAAGTTCCAGTGCTGCACCAGACGCAGCCCCTGCTCCACATGCATTTCATCGAAAATCGAGCAGGTCAGCTCATCATCCAGCGACTGGATGACGCCGGCGCCCCTCAGGCGCTCGATAGCCTTCAAAAGGTACAGCTTGCCGATGTCGTGCAGCAGGGCTGCCAGGTAACTCTCGTCCACCGCACCGCGCATCCCGCAGCTCTGGGTCAACCAGCGCGCCCCCAGGGCGGCTCCATGACTGTGCTGCCAGAGCGACTTCATGAAGCGGTTCAGCAGCGGATCGGCGGAAGCATGGGCTGCTGCCTGGGAGACGGCGATGGCTATATTGATCACCTGCTGCGCGCCCAGGCGGATAACGACCTCCCTGATGGTCGCCACCCTGGTTCGTCCCATGTACATGGGGGAGTTGGCCATCTTGAGCATCTGACTGGCCAGGGCCGGATCCTCGTTGGCCACGGCAGCCACGCTGTCCACCGTGAAATCGCTGTCCGTGAGCATGCGCTGGAGCTTGAGCGCAACGGGATGAAAGACCGGCAACTCGATCGGCTGGGAAGCCAGCAGCTTTCTCATGTTTTCGGAAATCAGCGCCGTTGTCATGGGGTATGCTCTCCTCCACTGGCTTCATTAACCGACAGCCGCAGGCGCCCCTCCAGGTCATCGATGAACTGCCGCGCCGAACGCCCGCTTCTCTTTGCCGTATACATGCACCATTTCAGCGCCTTATCGCACAATATCTCATCCGACAGCTGAATGTCGCGCAGGGCGGCGTAGCGTCGCACCACGGCCAGATACTCGTTCTGGTCAAAGCTGTAGAAGCCGAAGGAGAGTCCGAAGCGGTCAGCCAGCGCCAGTCTCTCACCCACGGCCTCTTCGGGGTGAATCTCGTCGTCCCACCTGGTGTCGCGCACCTTCTCCGGCATCAGGTGGCGACGGTTGGAGGTGGCATAGATCAGGACGTTGGATGGACGTTCCTCGATATCGCCGTCCAGCAGGGTCTTGAGAGCGCGAAAATCCCCCTCCCCCTCGTCAAAGGAGAGGTCGTCGCAGAAGAGGATAAAACGGAAGCGCGCATCACGCAGCAGGGAGACGATGCGCGGCAGGGACATGATATCCCAGCGTTTCAACTCCACGATGCGCAGCCCCCGCGGTGCGAAGGGTTTGAGCAGCCCCTTGACCAGCGATGACTTGCCGCATCCTCGCTCACCCCACAAGAGGACATTGTTGGCGGGAAGCCCCGACACGAACTGGTTCGTGTTGCGCAGCACATCGTCACGGATATGGTCGATGCCCACCAGTTCATCCAGGTCAAAGAGATGGGGATTGCTCACCGGTGCCAAGCTGCCCCCCTCGCCGCTCCGTTCCCAGCGGAAGGCGAGATAGCGCTCGAAATCAGGGGCACCAGCCGGTTCAGGAGCCAGACGGTCCACAAGGCGCTCGATCTTTTCGAGCAGCACTTCAACTCTATCCACAGAACTATTCGTCATAACGATCCATTCATTCCTTGAGCGGACACTCGGCCTCCCACTCCTCATAGCCGTCCCCCCTGAGGGCCAGGAAGCTCTCCAGGCGGTGGCGATAGTACTCCGTCCGGGAGGCTTCCTCTTCCAGCCAGGCCAACTCTTCCCGGGAGATGAAGTGCTGCTGGCGCAGAAAGCCGTACAGTTCGCCAATTGCCTTCAGGTGGCGCTCCAGAACGCCCATCTCCGGCTCCAGGGTGCGGGTGATGAACCAGGTGGCAGCAAAGCGCCTGACCACTCCCGAAACAGGGCGCACCACGTTCTGGCGGCCAAAATCAATCAGATAATCGCGCAGATAGTGGTCGGCGCAGTAGGCCAGATCGGAGGCAGCCTGCGGGTCGTCCCCCCTGGCCAGCAGATAGCGGTAAAAGCTCTCCAGCAGCGACTGGCAGCGCTCGTTCACCCGCAACTCTTCGTCCATGGTGTCAAAGTCGAAATCCTCATGTTCGAATTCGACTTCGGGAAAGGTCGGTTCCATCATGGTGCCCCCCTGTCAGGCCGGGTTCAGTTCCAGCAGCGCGTCAAGAACGAACAGTCCGTTCTTCTGAATCAGTACATCATCAAACCAGATTTCACCGCCGTCGGTCAGTACCTTGACCAGGTCCCAGTGCACGGCGGAACGGTTGCCGTTGTCGCACTCGTCGTAGGCCTGCCCCGGGGTGAGATGGATCGAGCCGAAGATCTTCTCGTCAAAGAGGATGTTGCGCATGGGGGTGCGGATACCGGGGTTAATCCCCAGGGCAAACTCGCCGATATAGCGGGCGCCATCGTCCGTATCCAGGATTTTGTTCAAGGCGTCACTCATTCCTCCAGCGGCGGATGCAGCCACGATTCTTCCCCTGGAGAACTCGAAGCGCACGGCGTTGAATTCCTTGCCCTGGTAGATGCTGGGGCAGTTGTAGGTTATGTGACCTTCAACCGACTCCCTGACCGGAGCAGTGAAGACCTCGCCATCGGGCATGTTGAAACGTCCGTCGCATTTGACCCCCGGCAATCCGCTGATGCTGAAGCTGAGATCCGTATCCGGGGCAGTGATGCGCACCCGCGAGGTCCCGTCCATCAGCTTCTTGAGCTTCTCCTGCTTTCGGGACTCCTGCTCCCAGTCGATGCAGCAGGCGGAGAAGAGATACTCCTCGTACTCCTCCAGACTCATCCTGGCCTCCTGGGCCGCGGCATGGGTCGGGTAGCGGGTCACCACCCATCGGGTGTGCTTGACGCGCTGATCGATGAGCGGTTTGGTGACCTTCTGGTAGGTCACGATTGCCTCCTGGCGGGCATTGGCCATGACCATGGAGTTCTCGCCGGCTGCGATGCCGATGTAGACCGTCAGGGTCTTGTAGAAGTCCAGCTTGTGCTGGGGGAAGTGCGCCAACTGCTGCTGGTTTGCCAGGTTGTAGAAGGTGCGGTCGATCTCCGGCACGCTGAAGACGTATTCCACATAACTGGCGCCGCGCTCCAGGCAGAGTTGGTAGATCTCCTTGACCAGCGGGGTCGCCTCGAAGCCGGCCGCATTGATCAGCACCACATCCCCCTTCCCCACCCTGGTGGAATAATCCACCAGTATCTTTGCAAACCGTTGTACACGGGGATCCTTCATGACGTTATATCCTTTCCGCACTAAAGAGTCGAACGGGGTGATCCGGGAAACGGCTCTCACTGTTTTCGGTCTCAGATCTGTTTCAGTTACAGATTCCGGTTTCCGGACAGGCACTTCTCTGCTACCATGGCCGCTGAAACCAACCTGTAAGCATTGGAATTTACATGAACAGACACAAAATTGAAACCAAAATCATGAATCCCCTGATGGGCTCGAAGATACCGCTCCCCTGCTACGCCACCGATGGCGCGGCTGCCATGGACCTGCGCGCCTGCCTGGAGGGGCCGCGTACCGTTCAACCGGGCGAAACAGCCCTGATCCCCAGCGGCATAGCCATCGCCATCCACGACCCCGGCCTGGTGGCGCTGATCGTGCCCCGTTCAGGCTTAGGCATCAAACATGGCATCGTGCTGGCAAACACGATTGTTATGCGTCATTATAAAATGTGTCTTATTGGTGTCAAAAATGGATCTACTTGCCATATTTAATTACTTGCAAAATAATAAAACGTAATTACAAGTTAGTATCAAAGGTATCAATTTGATGTGCCGACCTTTGATTTCCCACAATTTTTCAGACAGATTCCTTTAGAATTGAGAATACACGTTCCAGATATGTGTACGCTTCAGCAAGATGTAGAAAGCCTGAAACCATTTCACCAAAGGCAGTTTGGTAGAGTGAAAAATAGTACCGCTGGTCAAGGTCGTTTGCGTATGGCAGTTAGCGCACTGAAATGTCTTTACTTTGTTATGCCAGACAACATAGTGTTCCTTGCTTTGGCATGACTGACAGATAAAAACCCTGCGGCCAGCGAGCTTTCTCCACAGCCATGGCACATTGTTCTTCGCTGCCGTAGTCGCGTATCAATTCGGAAAAGCTCATACCTGGTTGAAATTAAATCTGGTTCATTGTCATGGTGTCGCTCCTTGAATAGAGATAGCCACCTATGACAACGATAACACAACACCGCGACACAATACGTCGCACTGACTAAAGATGAAGATTCGAACTAATCAGAAAAGTTATTCAATAATGCAAATCCAAAGTCTTTAACTGATGCCCCACAAAATGGGCAGTAGTCAATAAATTGACCTTCATGCTTTGTCGCATTTTTTTCTAAAAGTCTTTCAAACATACCACGAGAGACACTTTTCTGACATTGGTCACAGCAGTATTCATTCTTTGGTTTAAAGGTTTTTGCCTTTAAAATGTAAGAAATGATGCAAGTTGATACAATAGCTACCAAAATAATTACAAGTATTGAATTGCTGAAATTAGCATTACACATTTCTTCGATTTTATTAAAAGTTTTGTGTTTAATCCAAATATATCCACCGATAATGCCAAAAAACAGTGAAGAAATTGAACCAAGTATGCCACGATATACGCACAATAAATCTTGATTTTTCTCTGGCGAAAATATTTTGTAATGTACTTGTCCCTTAATCGCAATCCAGGCAATAGCAGCTGATGCAATACCAGTATTCGAACAATAAATAAGAATAGTAAAAAAAAATCTTTCTAAGACACCAGTCAGAAAGTCTGTGCACAAAAAACTGCGAGAGCTAAACTTTGTCGGAATACCAGCTAGTTTGCTGAACGCAAAATAGAAAACAAATGAGCCAATAGCCCCACAAAAACCAGAAACTATCATTACACCAATAAACCAAGGCTTATCAACAGCTGATTGTATTACTGGATAAAGATTCAAACTGTCACTCCTACTATTCTATTAAATAACAAATTAATATATTAGTTGAATGCTAAATATTCGCTATTCTTAGACAGCAATGCTATTGAGATATAACAATTGATCCTAGCCAATAGCCATACTGTTCATACGTTTTTCAATATAGGCAGTTATCATTGAAATAATTGTAGGTTGTTCTCCCTCATCTCTACCATCATTTATAAAAACTGCGTCTGCAAAGCTTTGCATGGGTTGAATATACTTCTCAAAGCTGGGTTCTACATCGTTAGCATAGCGCTCGAAAACTTCCTCCGCATCTCTGCCTCGTTCTTTGGTATCCCGCAAAAACCTCCTTTCAAGCCTGCGATTATTGCCTGCAGCTATCCATATCTTAATGTCAAGTTCTTGTCTGAACCGTGTGTTTGCAAAAGCAAAAAGGCCCTCCACAAGCACGATCGGTGAAGGAGAGCACTTACGATGACCTATCTGGCGGTGAGTTTCGAAATCATACAATGGGATATCAGTTTGAATACCATTCTTAAGACTTATAATATCTGCAATTGCGCTATCAAAATCTAATGCCTCTGGATTGTCGTGACGATATTCAAGAGTGTCAACAAAATCAAAATTTTTATAGTATCCGTCTAAATCAAACACAGTGATAGCACTTGGATACATCTGTATAAGTTTGTTTGCAACCCATGTCTTGCCAGAGCAACTGCCTCCGGAAATTCCGAGTACAATAGGTTTTACATCCCAAAAGTATTTTGCAGCGCTGTTATGCTTAACCACTTTGACTATTTTGTTAGCAACATGCTCTAATCCCTCATCTGTAGAGACACAAATACGTTCAGCCAACATTGGAGAAAATAGCGATAAGTCTTTTAGCTCAACTTCATGGCGTACCGGTAACAAAATTTTACTGTTCATGTTTTCAAGGCTAAAAAAAGCAGCAAATTCATTCTTAGTCTTATTAATATATGCTTTGCTAAGTAGCACAACACCATATCTAGCCTTATTAATAGCTGTGTGTATATGATTTGCAATACTTTCATCGGCCAAATGATCTGTTTCATCAATCAATACTTTTAGCCCATTACTGCGTAATATATTTGCAAGTGGGCCAGCTACAGTTCTATTATCTTCACTAGCGTGTGATATAAAAACATCGCATTCCATACCATTTCCTATCTTCATTTATTTCGAGCAAACTAATGATTAGCTTATGGAATTCTCATGTTTCCCCGCCAAATACCCCAAACTCATATTTGGCAACACTTCACTATGCGGAATGAGTATGGGTGTGACAGTGGTCGCCAAGCTCAACCATGATCCATTTACGTCCCATTTTTTGGGCAACCGCGCCGGTGGTGCCGGAACCGGCGAAAGAGTCAAGAACCAAGTCGCCAGGGTTAGTGGATAGAGATAAAACCCTCTGTATTAGCCTTTCTGGTTTTGGTGTATCAAACACATCATCTTGATTAAATGCGCGAACTTCTAATTTCGCTTCATGATTATGTCCTACCTCATCACTTGGCCAAAAAGTGGCAGGAGGGCGAGTAGGATTCTCTTCAATGTACTGCTTTACATATATTTCCCAACGATCTTCTTTCTTCACATATTCAAGGAACTGCTGATTTCCCGAAACATTCTCTTTTTTCCATCTCCACCGGCCCTCTGTTCCATCTGGTTTTACAGGCCAAATTTCGGTTCCATCAGGTGCTGTAATGGGATACCACATTGAAGGACGATCTTGTCGTTTGGACTCTGAACCTTCTTTTCGGAGTGACCTTCGTCGGTAGTATTTTCCTGCTGTTTCGTCATAAAAACCAAATTGGGATGAATTCTGTTCTTTGGATATAGGGTTGACCTGAAATCGGTCAGTTTTTTGGTAAACTATTATATGATCGTGGGAAACACTGAATCCTTTTGCATCCATCCTTTCACTGTATACTTTCTGCCATAAGCAGTTTGAAGCGAAATTTCCACGACCGAAAACTTGATCGCATAATACCTTCAAGTAATGTGCCTCATTGTCGTCAATGGTAATCCATATTGAACCCTGAATCCGTGACGTTTCT
>MTLE01000476.1_pt1 | contig 132510 bp, 117 predicted proteins | sample 1982461 | NCBI WGS metagenome assembly MTLE01 (sample SAMN05712605, study PRJNA340218) | biofilm metagenome | isolation source: sample SPL anode biofilm adapted to -200 mV | place: USA | collected 2012-02-03
GCCTGACTTCCGAGCGGGAGCCTTTCTTTGTTGCCACGTATATCCCCAAACATTCACGGGGAGGGATGCCGGGGCTTGTGGAAATCCTCGGCCGGATCGCCGATGTCTGGAAAACACGGCGAGAGCTCATAAGAGGCAACAGTGAGGCCATCCTCGAAAGCCTCCGGCGTCTGTCCGCCAAGGTGCCAGGAGAAATCGCCGGTGAAGAACCTCTCCATGGCGCGCGGCGCCAGCTTGCAGCCATATTCGATGCGGACCATGGCGGTTTCGGCCAATCCCCCAAGTTTCCCATGCCCCTTAATATTTCATTTCTGCTCCGCTACGGCCGTCGTTTTGGAGATCCTGATGCTATCGCCATGGCCGAAACGACTCTGGAAGCGATACGCTGCGGAGGGATCTTCGACCAGGCCGGTTTTGGACTCCACCGTTACAGTGTCGACAACCGCTGGCAGATTCCCCATTTTGAGAAGATGCTCTACGATCAGGCACTGGTTGCCCTGGCGGCCGTGGAAGCGTTTCAATGCACGGGGCGTGGCTTCATGCTGGGGATGTCGGAGGAAATCTGCGATTTCGTCCTGCGTGAGTTGGCGGCACCCGATGGAGGCTTTTATTCTGCCATTGATGCCGACAGCGAAGGCGAGGAGGGGCGTTACTATGTCTGGACACCGGCCCAGGTCCGGTCGATACTCGGCCAATCGGAGGGGGAGCTTTGCTGCCGCTTTTTCAACGTGAGTGAAGGGGGTAATTTCGAGGGGGTGAATGTCCTTTCCGTTCCAGTTTCCCCGGACGACTTTGCCCGGAGGGAGGGACTGACGGTTGAAGGGGTCCTCGAAAAAAAAGAGCGTTGGCGGAAGCTGCTTCTGGCGGAGCGGGAAGGGAGGGTGCACCCGTTTCGGGACGAAAAAATTGTAACTTCCTGGAACGGGCTCATGATAGCGGCTCTTTCCCGGCTTTATTGGGCCGGCGGTGAAAAGCGGTTCATTGAGGCGGCAGAGGCGGCGCTTGCGCGCATCAACCGGGATTTGCGGCTATCCGGCGGAAGGCTGCTGCGGAGCATCCATAGGGGAGAAGGCCGGGTTGTGGCTTTCCTTGAGGATTACGCGGCGCTCCTGACCGGAGTTATTAATCTCTACGAAGCGACCCTTGAAAAGCGGTATCTGGACGAAGCCTGCTCACTTGCTCGGGATATGTTACGGCTCTTCTCCGGAGATGGTCCCGGGCTCTATGACACGGGTAATGATGCCGACACGGTTCTCATGCGCGGGCGTCAGGCGTATGACGGCGTGATCCCCTCGGGCAACGGGCTGGCCGCTGCCGGTCTGGTCAGGCTCGGCAGGATTGTTGATGATGAGCGGCTCACGGAAAGCGGAGAGGAAATCGTCCGCGCCTTTATTGCCGGTGCCGGGAGCCAGCCTTCAGCCCATCTTCAGACCCTCATGGCACTGGATCTGCTCCGTGGGCCGGTGGTGGAGGTGACCATCGCCGGAGGAGGGAAAGGTGAGTTCAGTGCCATGCTTGCGGAGATCGGCAGGAGATTTGTACCGAGACTGGTTCTTAAGAAAGAATCTGCCAGGGGTGAAGACATAACTGCAAGCGTCTGCGCCGCCGGCGCCTGCCGTCCCCGCGCAGCGTCTCCCGGCGAGTTGGGGCGCCTCCTTGACGGGATAATAGCCGAAATCTCTCCGGCGTCTGCTGCCGGAGAATACCGCGGAGGATGAAGCTGCCTCCGCTCGCAGCGACTCAGGTCATATCCTGCCCCGGTTCAAAGGGATGAAACCCTTACCGCTCCCTCCTCCATTTGTGATACATAACCCGTTGTTTGCAATTTCATACTTAGCCCCCTGGAGGGTGCATGTCAGAAAAGAAGCAGATTGTCCGGGCAGCAGGCGTGCTCGGTTTTGCGACTACGCTGTCGCGTATTTTGGGGATGGTGCGCGACATGGCGGTTTCGCGTCTCTTCGGAGCAGGGCTTGCCACCGACGCTTTTTTTGCCGCATTTCAGATACCGAACATGCTCCGGAGGTTTTTTGCCGAGGGGGCGCTCACCTCGGCTTTTGTTCCCACGTTTTCCGAGTGGCTTACCCAGAAAGGTGAGGAAGAGGCGCGGGAGCTGGCTAACACCTGTTTCACCCTTCTCACTATCGTTATGGCTGCGGTTACACTGATAGGTATTGTGCTCTCGCCGGCGATAGTTTCTCTCATGTTCCCCGGATTCAAGGCCGATCCTGCCAAGTTCGAGCTGACCGTGTTCCTGAACCGGCTCATGTTTCCGTACATCTTTTTCATCAGTCTTGTGGCCCTTTGCATGGGGATTCTCAATACGGTCCGGCACTTTTTCACTCCGGCAATTTCCACCGTCTTCCTGAACATATCCATGATCCTTTGTGCCTGGCTGCTTCACGACCGGTTCCAGGTGCCGATAACGGCTCTGGCGGTGGGCGTGATCATCGGCGGCTTCCTGCAACTGGCACTCCAGCTCCCGACCCTCTGGCACAAAGGATTTCCTATCCGCCCCCGCTTCGACCCCGGCCACCCAGCCGTGCGCAAGATTGCTCTCCTCATGGGGCCGTCGGTTTTCGGCGTCGGCGTCTACTACCTGAATATTACAGTGGGTAACATACTTGCTTCGCTCCTCCCACAGGGGAGTGTTTCTTACCTTTATTACGCGCAGCGCCTCTTCGAATTTCCACAGGGTATATTTACCGTATCCGTGGCCCAGGCGGTTCTGCCTTCCATGAGCCGCCAGGCTGCTGCCGGCGAGATCGACCAGCTGAAGGACTCACTTTCCTTCGGGCTGAGACTGACCCTATTCATCACCATTCCGGCCACGGCTGGACTGATGGTTTGCGCAACGCCCATCTTCAGTCTTCTTTTCATGGGTGGCGAGTTCGACTATGCCAAAGCGGTCAGCTCAGCCGAAGCCCTCTATTATTACTCACTGGGATTATCGCTGGTGGCGTTGGTGCGGGTACTGGTCCCCGCATTTTATGCCCTGAAAGATACCAAAACTCCGGTGGCGATTGCCTTTGCCGCCTTTGTGCTTAACGCACTCTTCAGCCTCTTGCTCATGGGACCGCTGAAGCATGGTGGGCTTGCCTTGGCCTCATCCCTTGCGGCCTTGGGGAATATGGGACTTCTTCTCTTTTTCTTGCGCCGCAAGATCGGGCCCTTTGGCGGGAGGAGAATCATTGCCTCAGGTTTTAAGGCTTTTGTAGCATCCATTCCCATGGCATTTGCAGTTCGGTGGGGCATGGGGCTTGCCGACTGGTCGGTGGCCGGGCAAAAGATAATAAAGACCGGCGTGCTTATGGGGTCCATCGGTGTTGGTGTGGTAATATTCATGGTGGTAGCCCACGGGCTCCGGTGTGACGAAGCCCGCGAGCTGGTGAATCAGGTGAGGCGCCGGTTGGCGCGGTAGGATATTCTGTGTCGGCTCTGCTGGGGGCCCCTGAAAAGGCAGGATTTCACATGGTTATGAACAGGTTTTTTCCAATCCTTCTTGCTGGAGTTTCATAGTGTTTCTCTAACTTGGTGAAATATGGTTGGTTAGGGTAAAGTCTTTGTAAATCAACGCTTTACAGTGTGATTAAAAAGTAAGCAGAAAGTAATAACCTTACAATTCAGCATTCCTTTGACTATTCATCAACACCGTTGTTCACAGGTTATTCACAGAAAATGTGGAAAATCGGTTACAGTGTTGAAAAGACGTAACAATGGAGTTATTCTTCCCCGCGTTCCCGCTTTTTCGCTTCATCCCACAGTGATTCCATCTCATCCAGGGAAGCGTCTTTCATTGAAACTCCCCGAGCGTGCAATGTGCTTTCGATATGACCGAATCGTGTCGTGAATCGGGCAATTGTTTTCCGGAGGGCCTCTTCCGGATCGATGGAGAGAAACCTCCCGAGGTTGACGATGGCGAAAAGAAGGTCGCCCAATTCCGCCTCCATCCGCTCCTGATCGCCGGCTATCATTGTTTCCTCAAACTCGTGCAGTTCTTCCATTACTTTGGCAAATACTTCATCCACGTGGGACCAGTCGAAGCCGACCCGCGCAGCCTTTTCCGTCACTTTTTGAGCTTTCATGAGAGCCGGAAGGTGCGGGGGGACACCGGAAAGGGCCGATTTCCGCTCATCCTTTTTTTCTTTCTGCTTGAGACGTTCCCAGTTCTCCAGTTGCTCATGACTGCTTTTTATGACCTGGTCGCCGAAGACATGCGGATGGCGGTTCACAAGCTTTTCTGCCAGCCCCGCAAGCACCTCATCCATGGAGAAATCGCCCCGCTCTTCTGCGATTACCGCGTGAAACACCGGTTGCAGCATTAAATCGCCCAGCTCTTCCCGGAGCATTTTCGTTGATTGCGCGTCAATCGCTTCAATCACCTCGTAGGATTCTTCCAGCAGATACCTTTTCAGCGATTCATGGGTCTGTTCAGCATCCCAGGGGCAGCCGCCCGGTCCCCGCAGTCGCCGCATGATTTCCATGATCTTTTCGAATCCTGCTCCCTCGTTTTTCATGTTGGCTCTCCCGTCGTAAAACATAACGGGGCACCCGTTTGGATGCCCCGCGTGATGCAAAAAATTTCCGCCAATCGGCTATCCGCCCTTGAGATATGATTCCAGGAAGCCGCGTTTGTAGTCGGCAAAACGTCCGTTTTCGATTGCGGTACGGATTTCCGCCATCATGTTGAGATAGAAGTGAACGTTGTGGATGCTTGCAAGTATCGCCGAAAGAACTTCATTGGCGTTGAAGAGATGGTGCAGGTAGGCCCTTGTGAAGTTACGGCAGGTGTAACAGGTGCAGTTCGGTTCAATCGGGTAGAAATCACGCCGGTACTTTCGGTTGGTGAGGCGGATCCTCCCCCTGTTGGTGAAAAGGGTGGCGCTGCGGGCGTAGCGGGTTGGTATGACACAGTCAAACATGTCCATACCCCTCTCGACACTTTCAAGAATATCCTCGGGAAGCCCCACTCCCATGAGATAGCGGGGTTTGTTTTCCGGCAGGAACGGAGCCGTGTATTCGACCACCCTTTTCAGAAGCTCCAGTCCCTCGCCGACGGAAACGCCGCCGATGGCGTAACCGGGCAGGTCCAGTTGCACCAGTTCCTTGGCGCACATGGCACGAAGGTCCTCAAACACGCTCCCCTGGACAATACCGAAAAGTGCCTGATCCTTTCGCGTCTGTGCTTTTTTGCACTGTTCGGCCCAACGGAGGGTCTTGCGGGTTGATTTTGCCGCGTACTGGCGGTCGCAGGGATACGGAATGCACTCGTCAAAAGCCATGATAATGTCGGCGCCAAGTGCTTCCTGTATCGCTATGGCCCTTGCCGGATCAAGGAATACCTCTTCTCCGGTCACTTCATGCTTGAAGTATGCTCCTTCCTCGGTTATCCGCTTGTTGGGAAGAGAGAAAACCTGGAACCCGCCGGAGTCGGTAAGAATCGGGCCATCCCACGCCATGAAGCTGTGCAGTCCACCGGCCTTTGCCACCAGTTCCTCGCCGGGCCGGAGATGGAGGTGGTATGTGTTCGAGAGGATGATCTGCGCACCGGTCTCGCTGACCTGCGCGGGAGTCATGGCTTTCATGGCGGCATGGGTGCCGACTGGCATGAAAATGGGGGTTTCGATAGTACCGTGGGGGGTAGTCAGTCTCCCCCGACGAGCACCGCATGAGGGGTCTTTTTTAGTAAGCTTGAATTTCATGTTGCCTTTTGAGGTCATTTGGATTAAAACGCCATTAAATTAATGAATATTCAGTATCTTTGCATCATTTAAGCAGCATTGTTATCAGAAGCGCCTTGAAAAAGCAATCGTGCAATGGGTTGCAGGAGACGCTTTGTGCGCCCTGTGGTTGCCGTTAAAGTCACCTTGGTTGAATCCTTATCCCCACGGTGCAGATACTCTTCATTATTCCGCATTTATTCCATAACCGGATGCACTTCATGCAAGCCGTTCATAAGTTCAGTCTGGTGAAGCGTCCGCACCCCATTTGAAGCCACTTTTTTTATTGCTTTTCCATAAAACGACGTTTAGTATACAGTATACAAAATAATATTAGAAAAAATACATGTTGTTCTGGTTACTCTTGATTGAATGTTTGAATAAATATCCTTGCAAGGGAGGAAACTGTGGACAATTGTAAGGAATGGCGGGCACCCCCGCAAACGGTTCAAGGGCTTTCTCCGTAAGGCCGTTTGGCCTTTCCTTCTGGAATTCACCCCGGGAGGCGAGATTCACCGGCGGCATGAGCATTGAATTTTATTTAGCACAACGAATACGCGCAAAAGGATACCATTATGCAACTGTTCACGAGTACTGTGGGAAGAAAAGTCCTTATGGCGATTACCGGCCAGCTTATGGTGCTGTTTGTTATCGTCCATATGCTTGGAAACTCATCCATCTTCATTCCCGGCGGCATAAACGCATATGCCGAGCATCTCCACGCACTTCCCCCCCTGGTCTGGGCCTTCCGTGCCGTCATGCTTGTAGCGGTATGTATCCACGTCCTCTACGGTGTGACGCTGAGCCTTGAAAACCGTGCTGCAAACCCTGACGCTTATGCGGTCAAGAACCTCAAGAAGGCTACCTTGTCGAGCACGAGCATGCTCTATACGGGGCTTCTGCTCATTGCCTTCATCATCTATCACCTTCTTCACTTCACCATTCGCGTTACTCCGGATATAAGGCTTGGTGTTGATGCCCTCGGCCGTTTTGATGTCTTTGGCATGGTGACCCACAGCTTCTCCCTCGGGATTGTCGTGTTCATTTATGTCGCGGCGATGGTTGTGCTGTTCCTTCACCTCTCCCATGGGATTCAGAGCTTCTTCCAGACGATGGGCTGGAACAATGAAAAGTCTCTCCCGGTTTTCGGCAAGATCGGCAAGGTTGCAGCCGTTGTTCTTCTCCTCGGCTATGCGTCCATTCCGCTCTTTATCGTTACCGGCATTCTGAAAGGTTAGGGGGTTCAAGTGATACTCGACGGAAAATGTCCGACTGGACCAATTGAGAAAACATGGGACAAGCACCGCTTCGATATGAAGCTGGTCAACCCTTCCAACAAGCGTAAATACAAGGTGCTGGTGGTTGGAACCGGTCTTGCCGGTGGAGCAGCTGCCGCGTCGCTCGGCGAACTTGGCTACAATGTAGAGGCTTTCTGCTATCAGGACAGCCCCCGTCGCGCCCACTCCATTGCTGCACAGGGCGGGATCAACGCTGCCAAAAACTACCCGAACGATGGCGACAGCATCTACCGTCTTTTCTACGACACCATCAAGGGCGGTGACTTCCGTGCCCGTGAGGCTGATGTATGGCGTCTGGCCCAGGTTTCCAACAACATCATCGACCAGTGTGTAGCCCAAGGCGTTCCTTTCGCCCGTGACTATGCCGGCTACCTGGACAACCGTTCCTTTGGCGGCGCCCAGGTTTCCCGTACCTTCTATGCCCGTGGACAGACGGGTCAGCAGCTCCTGCTCGGTGCGTATTCTGCTCTTGCCCGGCAGATCAAGGCCGGGACCGTCAAGATGTTCCCCCGCACCGAGATGCTCGACCTGATAGTTGTCGATGGCGAGGCTAAAGGGATCACTGTTCGTGACCTGGTGACCGGCGAGATCCGCAGCCATGTGGGCGATGCGGTTGTTCTCTGCACCGGCGGCTACGTCAACGTGTTCTATCTTTCCACCAACGCCATGGGGTGCAGCGTTACCGCTGCCTGGAAGGCTCACAGAAAAGGTGCTTTCTTCGCAAACCCCTGTTACACCCAGATTCACCCGACCTGCATTCCGCAGCATGGTGACAAGCAGTCCAAGCTGACCCTCATGTCCGAGTCACTTCGGAACGACGGCCGTTGCTGGGCTCCTAAGAAAAAGGGTGATAAACGTGCTCCGGGCGAGATTCCTGAAGAGGAGCGCGACTACTACCTCGAGCGGAAGTATCCGAGCTTCGGTAACCTTGCACCGCGTGATATAGCTTCCCGTGCTGCAAAAGAGCAGTGTGACGACGACCGCGGCGTCGGACCGGGCGGTCGGGGCGTTTATCTCGACTTCGCCGCTTCCATCAAGCGCCTTGGAGAAGACACCATCCGCGAGCGCTACGGCAACCTCTTCGAGATGTATGAGAAGATTACCGACGAGAACGCCTACAAGGTACCGATGCGTATTTACCCGGCTCCCCACTATTCCATGGGTGGCCTCTGGGTTGATTACAACTGCGAGAGCAACGTTCCGGGCCTCTTCGTCCTCGGCGAGGCGAACTTCTCGGTTCACGGTGCGAACCGTCTTGGCGCCAGTGCCCTCATGCAGGGCCTTGCCGACGGCTACTTCGTTATACCGTATACCATCGCCAACTACCTGGCCAGGACAACTCCGGGCAAGGTCAAGGCCGACAACCCGGAGTGCAAGAAGTCGGTTGACGATGTGAATAACAATCTCCAGAAACTCGTGTCAATCAACGGTAAGAAGACCGTCAGCGAGTTCCACCGCGAACTGGGCCGGATCATGTGGGAAAATGTCGGTATGGCCCGCAGTGATCAGAGCTGCAAGGAAGCCCTCAAGAAGATTCCTGCACTCCGTGAAGAGTTCTGGAAGAATGTCAAGGTGAGCGGTTCCGGCGCCCAGTTCAACCAGGATCTGGAGAATGCGGGCCGTGTAGCCGACTTCCTGGAGTTCGCGGAACTTCTGACCCGTGATGCCCTCTACCGTAATGAGTCCTGCGGTGGTCACTTCAGAGTCGAGCATCAGATGCCCGACGGTGAAGCGAAGCGTGATGACGAAAACTTCTGCCATGCTGCCGCATGGGAGTTCAAGGGAGTTAATGCCGAGCCTGAACTCCACATTGAGCCGTTGAAGTTTGAAAACGTCCATCTGGCAATAAGGAGCTACAAATAATGAGCCACGATAATACAATGAATCTTACTCTCCATGTTTGGCGCCAGAAGGGCCCAAAAGATCCAGGAAAGTTTGAGGTCTACGAGGCCAAGAATGTAAGCCCGGACGAGTCGTTTCTTGAGATGCTCGATGAGGTCAACGAGGATCTCATCAAGGCCGGCAAGGAGCCCATCGCTTTTGATCACGATTGTCGCGAGGGTATCTGCGGCATGTGTTCCCAGGTGATCAACGGGATCCCCCATGGCGGTCTGGAACGGACCACGGTCTGCCAGCTCCATATGCGGATGTTCAAGAACGGTGACACCATCTATATCGAGCCTTGGCGTGCCCGGGCATTCCCGGTCGTAAAAGACCTGGTAGTCGACCGCTCTGCCCTTGACACCATCATCCAGGCTGGTGGTTACACCTCTGCCCATACTGGCGGTGTTGCTGACGGCAACGCTATCATGATTCCCAAGCCCGATGCTGATTATGCAATGGATGCCGCTGAATGCATCGGTTGCGGGGCCTGTGTTGCCGGTTGCCCCAACGGTTCAGCCATGCTCTTTACCTCTGCCAAGGTGTCGCAGCTTGCAACACTTCCCCAAGGCAAGGCAGAGGCGGCTCGTCGCGTAAAGGAGATGACCGGGGCACTGCAAGAGTGTGGATTCGGTAACTGCACCAACCACTATGAATGCCAGGCTGCCTGCCCGAAGGGCATCAATGTCAAGTTCATAGCCACACTGAACAGGGAATACCTTAAGTCTCTGTTCTAGGAAATTTCATTTCTAGTATGTGCCGTAAGTTCTGACGGTGAGATGGGGCGGATTTAATAATCCGCCCCATTTTTTTGGGCAGGAGCGAAGATATGATGGTAGCCGTTTTGCGGATGACGATGCGCCTGAACAGGGATGTTGCCGACCGGTATTTTCTCTTTCGTGTCCGGCATGATTTCCAGGGGGCATTCCGCCAGATAGCAGGTTGTATGAGCGATGATTGCGACCGATGTGTTTCAAGGGAAGTGTGCCCTTATCGGCTGATTTTTGCCCAGGAACTGAGCGTTGATCCTGCTGCTGTAAAGAGGCACCAGAAGCCACCCCTTCCGTTTGCCTTCTCTTTCCCGGTGCTTACCTCCCCACCTAATGCAGGTCATAGTTTTGTGGTTCGCCTTGCGTTATCGGGGACAGCAACGCGTTTTGTAGGGGAATTCGTGGAAGCCGTAAAATTTCTTTTTGCTGCTCAATCTGAGCATTATGGGAGCTCAATGGACCTTGAGCGTATAGATTCTATTGACTACCATGATGAGCCTACACTTCTATGGTCAAAAGGTGGGGGAGTCGAGGCCCTGGATGCCGTTACTCTCCTGGAAACCGATGGCCTACGTGACACGCAACTTATGGGTTACTCCGGGGAAATGAAGCTTCAGCTTGAGACACCGCTAAAGCTGATGCATGAGGGGCGTGCGCTGCGTGAATTTAAATTCCCGCAATTTATGCGCACCCTTATTCGACGTATATCATCCCTTGCTGCTTACTATAGTGATGATGATCTTTCCATGGACTTCAGATGGCTCAGTTCCCTCTCTGAATCAGTGGTAGTCTCGTATAATTCGGCCAGGTGGGTGGAGTGGGGCAGGGGAGAAGGAGAAGGTAAATTGGCGGGTTTGACCGGAAAAGTGAAGTTGCAGGGGATTCCCGATGATTTTATTCCGTTCCTGCTTTTGGGTGAGTTCCTTAACGTGGGAAAAGGTGCCGCGTTTGGCCTCGGCCGATTCTCTCTGTCCGTTGATGAATCGTGAAAACCTTGCAATACAAGGAGTTTGTGTTACCACTTTAGTGTCATTGCATTGAAATGGATTGCCGGAACTCGATTTTACGGAGAGTTCCGGCGTTAAGGAGCCATCCATGGGCCAATCGGTCTGGAAGCCGTTTTTATGGGTTTTTGTACTGATTATTGCTTTCAATTTACTGTATGGCTATTTCGTTCGCCAGACCGCTGAAGGTGGCGGAGCAATTTCGTATAGCCGCTTCAAGGATGAGCTTGCCGCTGACAACATCAAGCAGATTACCATAAAGGGTAATGGGATTAGAGGTGAGTTCCGGAAAAAAGTGCAGTTGCCAGGTACGGTTCCCGGAAAGTCGACAGTACGTGAAGTCACTAACTTTACCACAGTAAAGCCTGCCATCGAAGACCCGGCCCTCATGACTGATCTGCAGACCAGGAAGGTGGATGTTACTGCTGTAACTACGGAGACATCTCCCCTCCTTAGCGGGCTCCTGTACATTCTTCCCTGGATTCTGATACTCGGGGTCTGGTGGTTTGTAATGCGGGGGATGCGGGGGCAGAGCCCCGGGGCAATGATGGGAGGGTTCTCCAAGTCCGGTGCCCAGATGTACACGCCCGGTGAAAAGAGTAATGTGACGTTCGACGATGTGGCTGGCATGGAGAATGCCAAGCTGGAATTGCGGGAGATCGTCGATTATCTGCAGGACCCGAAGAAGTTTCAGCAGATTGGAGGCAAAGTGCCGAAGGGGGTTTTGCTGGTTGGGCCTCCGGGCACCGGCAAGACCCTTCTGGCACGGGCAGTGGCAGGCGAGTCCGGCGTGACCTTCCTCAGTATCTCTGCGTCACAGTTTATCGAGATGTTTGTGGGTGTCGGTGCCGGACGGGTGCGGGATCTCTTTGCCACCGCCAAAAAATCAGCACCGAGCATCATATTCATCGATGAACTCGATGCCGTGGGACGCAGTCGCGGCGCCGGGCTGGGCGGAGGGCACGATGAACGGGAGCAGACTTTGAATCAGCTCCTTTCTGAAATGGATGGCTTCGACCCCCATGATGAAGTAATCGTCATGGCGGCCACCAACCGCCCCGACGTCCTGGACGCGGCGCTGCTCAGGCCGGGCCGCTTTGACCGCCATGTGGTAATAGACCGCCCCGACTGGCGGGATCGGGAGAAGATACTGCAGGTACATACGCGCAAGATCCCCATTGACAAGGATGTGTCCCTTGCGGTGATCGCCCGGGGGACGCCGGGCATGACCGGCGCTGATCTGGAAAACCTGGTGAACGAGGCAGCCATCCTGGCGGCGCGGGAAAATTCCCCCCTGGTAACCATGTCTCATCTTGAGCGGGCCAAGGATAAGGTTCTCATGGGTGGAGAACGGAAGATGTACATAACTGAACGGGAAAAGCGGATCACCGCCTACCATGAAGCCGGGCACACGCTGGTGGCGAAGCTTCTCCCCGGCACCGATCCTGTCCACAAGGTTACAATCATCCCGCGGGGGCAAGCCCTGGGAGTGACTCAGCAGCTTCCGGAGGATGATCGTTATCATTATTCCAAGACTTATCTCTCGAATCGCCTTTCCGTTGCGCTTGGGGGGAGGGTGGCTGAGCGGGCCGTCTTTTCCGACCTTTCAACCGGAGCCCAGAATGATCTTAAAATGGTGAACGATCTGGCGGAAAAGATGGTTTGTCAGTGGGGAATGAGCGAAAAAATCGGTGCCATGACCTTCAGCAGGGGGGAGGAACATCCGTTCCTTGGCCGGAAGCTGGCAGAGGAGAAGACCTTTTCCGAACAGATGGCATGGCTCATCGACCAGGAGATAGCCGCGGTAATCAAAGAGGCCGAAACCAAAGCCGAAGGGATTATCGCCGGGAATCGGGAGAAGCTCGATATACTTGCGGATGCTCTGATCGAAGAAGAGACACTGGACGGTCGCCGGATCGACCAACTGCTCGGGCTGCCGGAAGGTCAGTAGATTATGATGTAACCGTGGTCCTGGGCGATCTTGGATATCTCCAGGGTGTCTTGTATCCGGTAAGTCTTCCCCTCCAGGGTGAAGATGTAACCATCTTCTCCGTCTGGTACGGCACTCTCCATAAGGGTTTCGAACATGGCGGTCTTTATGGTTTCCATGGAGCTGCTCCTCCTTGTTGGGAATGGCAATTGATGCAGAATACCGTAACCTTCTGCCAAACCTAACTGTATACAATTTGCGGCATCCTTGACAACGCTTTTAACGGAAAGCGAGGTATAAATGCATCAGCGAAGGAAAAGCGGCATCCTCCTCCACCCCACATCACTCCCCGGCCCGGGAGGGATAGGCACCCTTGGCCGGGAGTGCCGGCATTTCATCGACTTCCTCGAGGCGGCCGGCCAGAGCCTCTGGCAGGTTCTACCCCTCGGCCCGGCTGCCTACGGCAATTCTCCATACTCGTGCTACTCCGCTTTTGCCGGCAATCCTCTCCTCATCGATCTGGAAGCCCTGGTGGACGAAGGTGATCTGGATGACGCAGCCCCAATGCCTGCTTTCGCGGCGGACCACGTTGATTTTACCCTTGTGGAAAATTACAAGATTCCCCTGCTAAAGGCCGCGGCGACCCGTTTCTACGCCCATGGCGACCTTGAGCGCAAGCAGGAGTACTGGCATTTTTGCGACAATACCCCCTGGCTCCATGACTACGCTCTCTTTATGGCTCTCAAGGAACATTTCGGCGGAAAAAGCTGGACGGCGTGGCCAAAGGAGATTGCCCGGCGGGAGCCCGGCGCCATGGAGAAGTTTTCGGTCAGGCTTGGGGTCGCTATCGGTGAACAGAAATACGCCCAGTGGCAGTTTCACCGCCAGTGGCGCCGCATCAGGGAATACGCCAACGGCAAGGGAATCGGGATTATCGGTGATATCCCGATTTTCGTGGCGTTTGATTCGGCCGATGTCTGGGGGGCGCCGCACCTTTTCAAACTTGATGAGAAGGGGAAACCTACGGTGGTTGCCGGGGTGCCCCCCGATTACTTCAGCAAGACCGGCCAGCGTTGGGGCAATCCCCTTTACAACTGGTGCGCCATGGCGGAAGAAGGTTATCGCTGGTGGATCGAACGGTTCCGCCATTGCTTCGCCATCTGCGACATGGTGCGTATCGACCATTTTCGGGGATTCGAAGCGTGCTGGGAAGTGCCGGCCAGGGAGAAGACCGCTGTCCGGGGCGAATGGGTGCAGGGCCCCGGCGCCCACCTGTTCGATGCGGTAATTGGCGCTTTGGGACAGCTCCCCATCATTGCCGAGGATTTGGGGGTAATTACCCCCGAGGTTGAGGCTTTGCGGGATCGCTACCGTTTCCCCGGAATGAAAATCCTCCAGTTTGCCTTCGATTCCGGGGCAGTAAACCCCTACCTACCCCATAACTATATTCCTGAATGCGTGACCTATACCGGTACCCATGACAACGACACCACCGTCGGCTGGTTCGAATCCATTTCATCCCAGCACCGGCATGCCGTCCTTGCCTACACAGGAACCTCCGGAGAGGAAATACATTGGGAGCTGGTCAGGCTCGGGCTTGCATCGGTAGCCGCCCTGGCTATTTTCCCCTTGCAGGATATCCTCGGACTCAACAGTTCTGCCCGAATGAACCTTCCCGGGACCCCCAGCGGCAACTGGTCGTGGCGTTTTGCCTCTGGTGCTATTACGGAAACCCATATCGAACGGCTTCTTGAATTGACTTCGCTCTTCGGGAGGAAATGAGAAGAAGAGCAAGAAGAATTCTCATGAATATACTTGACCGCACTGCTGGCAATCACTTAAATTATATTCTTGAGTGAAATAACGATAACCGGTGGATTGCCGTAGTTATCCACCAGAAAATGAGGTCCCATGTCCGATACTGTAAGAGGCTTTGACACCCGTGCCCTCCATGCCGGCCAGGAACCGGATCCCACAACCCTTTCCAGGGCGGTTCCCATTTATCAGACGGCTTCATACTCTTTCAAGAGCTCCGATCACGCCGCCAATCTCTTCGGGCTGAAGGAGTTAGGCAATATCTACACCCGCCTCATGAACCCCACTAACGATGTGCTGGAAAAGCGCCTTGCCGAGCTTGACGGAGGGGTCGGCGCCTTGGCCCTGGCCTCGGGGCAGGCTGCCATAACCTATGCGGTGCTGAACATTGCTCAGGCCGGTCAGAACATAATCTCCACCAGCTACCTCTATGGCGGCACCTATAACCTTTTCCACTATACCCTCCCCAGGCTGGGTATTACCGTGAAGTTCGTCGATACTGCCGATCCGGAAAACATCCGCAGGGCCATTGATGCGAATACCCGTCTGGTCTACACTGAGTCGGTGGGGAACCCCAAGAACAACGTGGATGACTTCGAAGCCATCGCCCGCGTCGCCCATGAAGCCGGAATACCGTTTGTAGTGGACAACACCGTGACCACTCCCTACCTTTTCAGGCCCCTGGAGCACGGTGCCGACATTGTGGTTTACTCTCTCACGAAATTCATCTGCGGTCATGGGACCAGCATCGGCGGAGCTGTCGTCGATGGGGGAACCTTTCCCTGGAACAACGGCCGGTTCCCTGAAATGACCGAGCCGGATCCCTCTTACCATGGCCTCCGCTACTGGGAGGCCCTCGGTAATCTTGCCTACATCCTGAAAATGCGGATCACGCTTTTGCGTGACATGGGAGCCTGCCTTTCTCCTTTCAACTCGTTCCTGTTCCTTCAGGGGCTGGAAACGCTCCCCTTGCGGATGGCCCGTCACGTTGAGAACGCCCGTACGGTTGCCCAGTGGCTGGATAAGCATCCGCTAGTCTCCTGGGTGAACTATCCCGGCCTTGCCAACCACCCAAATCATGACAATGCCCGCAAATACCTGCCCAAGGGGGAGGGAGCAATCATCGGTTTTGGTATCAAGGGGGGGCTCGAGTCGGGAAAACGATTCATAGACAGTGTCAAGCTGTTGTCCCATCTGGCGAACATCGGCGATGCCAAGTCGCTGGTGATTCATCCTGCGTCTACTACCCACCAGCAGCTATCCGAGGAAGAGCAGCTGGCCAGCGGCGTTACCCCGGACTTCATCCGCCTTTCCATCGGCATTGAGAATGTGGAGGATATCATTGCCGATATAGAGCAGGCGCTTGCGGCGTCGCAGGGATGATGGTTCCTGACAACAGTATCCCTGATACATGAACTTTTTAGCCCACCTGCACCTCTCGGGGGAAGATCCCGATATCATTACCGGCAACATGATGGGTGACTTCGTGAAGGGGCGGCTCGAAGGGCGGTTTCCTACCCGCATTACCCTCGGTCTGAAGCTCCATCGCCGGATAGATTCCTTTGCCGGCCGGCATCCTGCATTCCAGGCCAGCCGGCAGAGGATCGACCCTCGATTCGGCCTCTATCGTGCGGTGTTGGTGGACCTTTTCTACGATCATTTCCTTGCTGCCCATTGGGAGCGCTTCTCGACAGAACCACTCGCGGATTTCATCGCCCGCTCCGAAGCCGTGGTGCGGAGTCGCGCCTCTCACCTGCCGGAACGGCTGGAACGGGTTGTCCCTGCCATTTTCGGTGAGTGGATTCCTTCCTATTCAGATCCCGATGGGATAGGGCGGGTACTTGCGCGGATGGCGGCGCGGGTGGGGAGGGCGAACCCCCTTGCCGATGGCGTGCGGGAGCTGTTACGCAGTTACGACGGGTTACAGGGTGATTTTTTCAGATTCTACCCGGATACCATGGCACATGCGCAAATGTTCGTGCGAGAGGAAACTCCGGAGTAGAGAGGTGGCAGAAAAGGGGCATCCCGCCATGGCAGCGGATGCCCCTTTTTCGTGGTGTGTAATTTATGTAGTGGCGGTGAAGAGGGTTATTTCTCCTCGCCGGGCCATTTGTTCATGCAGTAAGGGCACTTCTCGTTATCGTGAGGGATGGTGTCGCGCAGTTGCTCCTTTTCACGCTTTGCGTTGCACCTTTTCGACACGGGATAGGAGTGGACGGTCTTTTCTTTCACGAAGTAGAGCATGTTGATATCCTCCTCTGCGGGAAATATTTGATGCCGTTAACGGCCTGCCAAATATAAACTCTTGTTGTTCCCACTGTCAACCAGGAGTCCCCTCTGCCCAGGGATGACAATGAAAAATCCCCGGAACTGCTTCCGGGGATCTGAAAGATGCGGTGCTTCGTCGAGGCACTTTATTCCAATCAGTCGGTGAAAAGCTCACGGGCCTTTCCTGCATGCTCCTTGCGGGACCATGGCGGCTGGTGACCGATCCCTTTTCCCTTTTTCAAGAGGTTTTACGCTCCTGGCAGATGGAATTTCACAGCGTCTTGCGCGTTGCTTCACGAAGCACTACGTTTGTCAAAGATCAAGTCTTTCATATATAATATAATATTTCTGGTCTTGGCTGTCAAAAAGCCTGCCCCGTAAACGCCCGTCTGCAGCTGGTTTCAGGCTTCCAAAATTCTTTGTTTTTTGTTGCCAGCTAGGTTTCTTGCGTCGGAAGCTACTCCGGGGTAGGATGGACGCTACCATTCATTGTCGTGAGGTTATTAAATGTCAACTCCCGAGCGCCGCTCGATTCTTTGCCCCAACTGCAACAAACTCATCAGCCGCGATGAGCCTTCGTGTCCGTGGTGCGGCACGGCACGCCCCGGTTCGTGGTTGAAAAACAATCCTTTGACCCGTAGCGTGGGGAGCGCCGACCGGCTTGTCACCATAATCATTACGGTTAACGTGGTTATGTATGTGGTGTCGCTATTGATCAGCAACCGCCCTGCCGGGGGCGGCGGGCTCTTCACCGCTCTTTCTCCCGACCAGAGCAGCCTCTTTGTCCTCGGGGCCACCGGTGTCGTTCCCATCGATCGCTACGGGCGTTTCTGGACGCTGCTCACCGCCAACTATCTCCATGGTGGGATACTCCACATATTTTTCAACATGATGGCCCTGCGCCAGCTTCTGCCGCTGGTGGTCCAGGAGTACGGAACCTGGCGGATGCTCACCATTTACACCCTTGGCGGCGTTGCCGGCTACGTGCTGTCTTACTTTGCGGGGGTAGGCTATACCATCGGGGCTTCGGCGGCCCTCTGTGGACTCATCGGGTCGCTTCTCTATTACGGGAAGAGCAGGGGGGGACTTTACGGACAGGCGGTTTTCAAGGAAGTTTGGGGATGGGTCGTCGGGCTTTTCCTGTTTGGTCTTGTCGTGCCGGGCATCAATAATTGGGGGCATGGCGGCGGTGTCGTGGGGGGGATCATCTTAGGGTTCCTCCTCGGCTATCGAGAGCGCCGGGCCGAGAACCTGCTCCACAAGTTTCTGGCCCTGGGGTGCATTGTGGCGTCTGTTGCCGCCCTTGCCCTGGGGCTTCTGTCCGCGTTCATCACATTTTCAGGCGGGCATTTTCATTAAGTGGACGAGCCTGCTCCCCTTTGCCGGCGGCTTGTTACTCTGACATCCATTGCCGGGAATCGAGGAACGCTTCCAGTTCCCGGCGGCCGGTGCCGAAATCTTCCAGGGATACGGCGGCATCTTCGGTCCACTCACGCGTTTTGTAATAGAGCTTGTCGTAATAGTGCCGGATGAGCCCTTCCATGAAGGGATTCATTTCCCACCGCTCCAGAAACCCCAAGATTTCCTCGTACTTCTCACCACCCAGTTTTTTGCGGATACGGTCCAGCGCTTCTGCCATCCCCTGGCGGTATTCGGGGAGTCCGTATTCCTCGATGAGACGGTCCACCCGGGTCGCCACCGAGGCGTTGCACCACACTTTCACGCTTTCCCGCATGACCTCGTAAAGATTGCCCGGCAGGTTGATTCTCCCTATCCGCTTGCTTTCCCCCTCCAGGAGGATCGGCCTGTCAGCCGGCAATTTCCTGAATGCATCCCAAAGAAGGGTTTCAAACCGTTTCTGGGTGAGCTCCTGGCAAAGGCCCAGGGAACCGAAGGCCGATCCGCGGTGGCAGGCGAGCCCTTCCAGGTCGATGACCGAGTGCCCCGCTTCGGCGAGCTGCAGGAGGAAGGTGGTTTTCCCGACGCCGGTCATGCCGTGGAGCACCACCAGGGGAGCGGGGGGGCGAAACGGCTCGAAGTACGCCGTCACCATGTTGCGGAACGCCTTGTACCCCCCTGAAAGCTGAACGGCGTCAAAACCTGTCAGGTCGAGAATTGTGGTGATGGTCTTGCTGCGGAGCCCTCCGCGCCAGCAGTAGACGAGGATGGGGCGGCCTTCAGCGGCCGCGGCGATTTCTTCCACCATGGCCGGGAAACGGTGGGCGGTCAGCTCCAGCCCGCGGCGTCTTGCCTCCAGGGGGCCGGTCTGCTTGTAGAGGGTGCCGATCTCCACCCGCTCCTCGTTGGTGAGCAGCGGCACGTTGATGGCGCCGGGGATATGGTCTTCCTCGAATTCGAGGGGTGTCCGGGCATCGACCACCAGATGGGTGTCGAGCAGTGATTCATGGAATGAAACGGTTCTGGTCACTGAAATCTCCTTGCAAAGCTTCTTATTATACGGGCTAAGGACCGGCTTTGGCAAGGGCCGCGGTTCCTGGCATGACTTACTGAAACGTGCAGAATAGTCCGCTCCTTATTTCCCCATGGCGATATCGCAATCGAGTCGGGCTATCAGGTGTTGCCTCTCGTTCATTCTCCCAAAGCCGTAAAACTGGCTGCTGTGCTTGGGCGCGGAGAGGGCCTGAAACGGCGGGAAACGTAGATTATTCCTTGATTTAGTGCGGGTTAACATGCTATAAGATGCTGATTTTCGTCTGCCGAAAAAGTTTCAATAAAACTGAAGGAGGATATGAATGGCACCTTACTCCGCAGATTTCGAAAAGGCCCTGCAAGTGGGCCGTCCCCCTACCATCCAGCAGCTCTTTCCCAACTCCAAGGCTCTCATCGTGAGCGGCAAGGTGGTGGACCGGGCCATGCTCGCCAAGGGGAAGGCCATTGCCATGGCCGCAAACGGCCGCAACTACTTTGTGATCCGGGGCGCCCTCATGGCGGCTCAACGGGCAAACTGCCCGGTTATCATCGAAATAGCCAAGTCGGAAGGTGGCCAGAAGGCCTACTGCGCGGTCAACTACTGGAATATGGCCCGCATTGTGGACGCACTCTGCAACGAACTCGGCATCACCGTGCCGGTTGCCATTCATGCCGACCACTATGGCATCAAGAACGACAAGGACCTTGCCGCCGCCAAGGTGGAAATCCCCACCATGTTCGAAGCGGGGATAACCTCCATAGCCATTGACGCCTCCCATCTCCCCGATGACCAGAACCTTCTGGCCAACCTTGATATTAATCCTTTCATCCCGGCATGGGCAGGGCTTGAGACCGAGGTGGGCGAGATCAAGGGGAACCAGGGGCTCTCCACGGTGGATGAGGCGAAGTTCCTGATCCAGGGGCTCAATGCCCACGAGATCTACCCTGACTGGATTGCCCTCAACAACGGCACCACCCATGGCCTGGAGGCATCCGCAGCCGGCATTCAGGTGGAACTCACCGCAGGCATCCACAAGGCACTGGAGCCCTACAAGGTGAACGGCGCCCAGCACGGCACCTCCGGCAATAGCTCTGAGCGGCTGCGTGAGATCGCCAACCAGACCGCCACCACCAAGGCCAACGTGGCCACCGCCCTCCAGATGATCTCCTGGGGGCTTGAGGTGAACGATTACGGCAATGCCCAACTGGATGCCGACGGCAATTTCATCAAGGTGAAGGGCGAGGGGATGACCGAAGAACTCTGGGCCGAGATGGTGGCCTACGCCGAGGCGAAGGGATGGAAGAAGGGAGACTACAAGAACCTGAACCTTCCTTTCGAGAACAAGCTCCTGGCTCAGCCCAAGGAGATCCGCGACCGGATGGCGAAGCGGGTCGAGGACTTTGCCTACAAGATGATGACCGAAGTCTTTAATGCCAAAGATACGGCACCACTTGCCATCGAGGCTATTCTCAAAGCTGGTTCCTACAATGTGGGTCCGAAGGGGAGCCTCATCGAGGACCCGGCCCACTGGACCAAAGAGCAGATCATCGAGCGGGCAAAGACAATTGCCGGCGACAAGGGCCCCGCAGGGAACTTTGACGACTAGGCATGGAACGATAGAGAGTGGGAATTGGGGGCGAAAGCCCCCTTTTCTTTTTGGAGGCAGGGAAATGGGTCACGAACGGCCCGAGAGTTTGAGCATCCCGGCAAGTGCGCCGCTGGCGAAGGCGATGCACCAGAGTGTATAGATGGTGAGGCTTACCCGGTGGAAGGTGCGGTTGACGCTTTCGGCCCGACTCATGAGGGAGGCTGCCAATGCCAGCAGAAAGTGGAACGCCATCCCCGCCAGCGACAGGATGCCGGTGAGGTTGTGCCATTCGGGGGCCTTGCCGTAGGCCTGGGCGTAGAGGCTCATCTGGTGTGTGCCCAGGTAGTCGAAGATGAGACCGATGCCGAACACGATGAGGTGTTTGCGGTGGAGCCCCTCTCGCCTGCCGCTGAAGACCGCGTAGGTGTAAAAAGCGAGAGCAAGGCTCATGGAGATGATCCCCTGGGTCAGCATGTCAGGATTCCCCCCCCGGTTCCCGGTTCTCATCTTCGGATTCCGTCTCTTCGAGCCGGCCTGTCTGCCGCAGCGCCTCGTAGAGAACTATTCCCGCCGCCGTGGAGAGGTTGAGGCTCCGCACCTTCCCGAAGATGGGGATGCGCACCGTCTGCTCCCAGTTGGCCCGGATCAGCTCCTCCGGCAGTCCCACCGTTTCTTTGCCGAAAACGATGAAGTCGCCGCTGCGGAACCCCGCGTCCACATGGGTGCGCGCCGCTTTTTTGCTCGTGTAGATGAAGCGTCCCTCCGGATAGGCCTGCTTGAGGGCGCCCAGATTATCCCAGTAGTGGATGTCCACTTCGCTCCAGTAGTCGAGGCCCGCACGCTTCAGTTGACGGTCGTCGGTGGAAAAGCCGAGCTTTCCCACAAGGTGGAGCACGGTGCCTGTGGCACCGCAGAGGCGGGCAATATTTCCGGTGTTGGGCGGGATCTCCGGCTCGATTAAAACGATGTGGAATGGTATGTTTCGGGACATTGTATTTCCTTGAAGCAGACATTTGTATACGCGGCGCAGTGGTTGCCGGTCTTGCATTTTGCAGTTGACGGGTCTATTATTAACGCTTCTTTGCGGCCTCGCAAAGTACTTTCTACCAGTCAGGATTATCACGGATATTCGTACCATATTTCATTGAAAAGGGAGCAGCAATGAAAATTATCGTTACCGACGAGGTGGCTCAGGAAGGGTTGGCACTTCTGGCTCAGGACCCGCGCGTGGAGATAGAGGTCAAACTGGGCCTCAAGAGGGAGGAGTTGCTGGCGCTCATCGGCGACTACGACGCTATCATAACCCGCAGCGGCACCACCGTTGACAAGGAACTGCTCGATGCGGGCTCGAAGCTTCGCATCATTGCCCGTGCCGGAGTCGGCATAGATAACGTGGATGTGGACTACGCAAGTTCCCGTGGCGTTATCGTGGTGAACGCTCCTTTCGGCAACACCAATAGCGCGGCTGAGCACGCCATGGCGCTGCTCCTCTCTTTCTGCCGCAACGTGACCAAGGCAAACTCAAGCCTCAAGAGCGGTGAATGGAAGCGTGCCCCCTTCACCGGCTACGAGCTCAAGGGAAAGACCGCCGGCGTCATCGGCCTCGGCAAGGTTGGGGGGCGGGTAGCCACCCGGCTCAAGGCTTTTGAATGCGAAGTCCTTGCCTGCGACCCTTACATTGCCGTGAAGCGTGCCCACGATCTGGGGGTCAAGCTCGTTTCCCACGATGAAATCTACCAGAACTGCGACATTATCACCGTTCACACTCCCCTGAACGATGAAACCCGTCACATGATAGGCGAGCGCGAGCTGGCAATGATGAAGGATGGAGTTATCCTCGTGAATGCCGCCCGGGGCGGAATCATCGAAGAGGCAGCGCTCCTGAAGTATCTGGAGTCGGGAAAAATCACCGGCGCCGCCGTTGACGTCTTCAGCAAGGAACCACCCAACACCGAAGTGCTGCAAAAGCTAATCGGTCATGAGCGAGTAGTGGTTACTCCGCACCTTGGCGCCAATACCTTTGAGGCTCAGGTTAATGTGGCGGTGGACGTCTCCAAGGAAATCCTCAACTATCTGGACGATCTCCCCCTGGAAAACGCCGTGAATATCCCGCGTTTCGACCTGGCCCTCATGGACCAGATGCGGCCGTTCCTCAATCTCATAAGTGTCATGAGCGATCTGGTCATACAGCTTGCGGACGCCAATATCGATACCGTGACCTTCTCCTATGCCGGCAACATCGCTCACTATGACTGCACCCCCTTGAGCGTCTGCGGGCTCTCATCCATTCTCAACCGCAAGGTGGAGCAGGATGTGAACATGGTGAACGCAACGCTCATCGCCGACCAGATGGGAATCACCGTGGAAGAGAACAAATCTACCCAGTCCCCTTCGTTCTCCAATATGATAACCCTCACCATTGAAGGGAAAGGGGAGAGACGGAGCGTGGCGGGAACACTCTTCGAGGGTGCCCCCCGCATCGTGAAACTGCGCGACTACCAGGTGGATTTCGCCCCCTCCGAGCATATGCTCATACTTACCTATGGTGATCGCCCCGGCATGATAGGTAAAATCGGTACGATCATGGGGGGCCACGATATAAACATCGCTTCCATGAACCTGGGGCGCCGGGAGAAGCGTGGCGAGGCGATGGTTATCCTTTCTCTTGATTCTGCGGTATCTCCTGTGGTTCTTGAGGAGGTGCGCAAGGCTACGGATGCCGCGTTCATCAAGCCGATTTACATGCCGGGCGCCAAGTCCGATCGTGAGTAATAATGCGATCATTGATCTCGAAGTGAAGAATACGCTGTCTGTGTGGGGGCCGGTCTCGTTAGGAGGCCGGCCTTTTGCGTCTTGAAGGAGGGAACGTTATGAAATGCATCAGGTTGGTTGTGGTATCGCTTCTGGCTGGACTGCTGTTCGTCCCGGTTGGTGGGCGCGCCGCGTCGGCGGATACCTCCGGACGTTTGGACACTGTGGCTGAGTACGGCAGGGTTACGCGGGTGTGGGATGGGGATACGGTGGTAATCACGCCTGTGGGCAAGCGGAAAGGTTATGCCTGCAGATTGTACGGCATTGATGCCCCTGAAACCCGGAAAAAAGAGATTCCGGGACAGCCGTATGGAGTGGCTGCTGCTGCAGCACTGCGTAAACTTGTGTTGGGTCGGGAAGTGGTTGTGGAACTGACAGGAGAGCAGAGCTATCGCCGGAAGGTCGGCGTTATCCTGCTCGATGGGATGGATCTGAATCGCGAGATGGTTCGAAGGGGCTATGCCTGGGCCTATGTCCGGCATTTGCGCGGACCCTACGCCTCTGCCTATATTGAGGCCGAGAAGGAAGCCAGACAGGAGCGCCGTGGATTGTGGCGGGACCACAATCCGTTGCCACCATGGGAATTCCGCAGGCAACTAAGAGTGAACGGCAAATGATGTCTTAACGCAAAGAGCCCCGAATCAATCGGGGCTCTTTGCGTATTACATGATAAAGCGGATTATACGTGGAGTTGTCTTCCCCTGCACCGTTTAAGCCGGTCATGGGCTTTGCGGAGAATCTCCTCGGTCGTCTTCCAGTTAATGCACTTGTCGGTGGTGGAAACGCCGTAGCGAAGCTGCGACAGGTCCTTGGGGATGGGCTGGTTCCCCTCTTCGATAAAACTCTCGATCATGACACCGGAGATTGAGCGGTTGCCTGCCTCGATCTGATCGATGATGCTGTCGAGCACTTCGGGTTGCTTCTCGTGGCGTTTTTCAGAGTTCCCATGGCTGCAGTCCACCATGATTGTCGGAAAGAGCCCCCCCTTTTCCATCATCTCTTCGGTCCTGGCAATATCTTCAGGGGAGTAGTTGGGCTTTTTCCCGCCTCTCAGCACAATATGCAGGTCCGGGTTGCCGGTGGTCTGGATGATGGAGGTTTTCCCGTCCCGGTTGATTCCGAGGAAGCAGTGGGAGTGGAGCGCAGCGTTCATGGCGTCGATGGCGATCTGGAGATTGCCGTCGGTGCCGTTTTTGAATCCAATGGGGAATGACAGACCGCTTGCCATTTCCCGATGTGATTGGCTCTCGGTGGTCCGTGCCCCGATTGCCCCCCAGGAGATGTAGTCTGCCAGGTATTCAGGCGTGATGGTGTCGAGCATTTCGCAGGCCACCGGCAGAAGCATGTTGCTGATCTCATCCAGAAGCCTGCGAGCGATGCCGAGCCCCTTGGAGATCTGGTGGGTGTGATTCATGTCGGGGTCGTTGATGAGGCCTTTCCAGCCGATGGTGGTGCGGGGTTTTTCAAAATAGACCCGCATGACGATGAAGAGCTGGTCGGAGAGCTCAGCGGCAAGCCGCGCAAGACGTTCCGCATAATCCAGTGCGGCCTTCGGGTCGTGGATCGAGCAGGGGCCAACAACAACCATGAGGCGGTTGTCTTTTCCCTTGAGAATGTTCTTGATGTGGGCCCTGCTTGCGTTAACGAATTCGGCGGTTTCCAGGGACTGGGGGAAAACCTGGCGCAGGTCAGCAGGGGCGATAATCGGGGTTATGCTCGTAATTTTAAGGTTGCTTGTCTTTGACATTGTGGGAATTGTCCTTTAATTTCATGGGTATTGCTTAACTAAGCCACTTTAGCGCGTTCCCTCGCAATTGTCAAAAGGTATGTCTTCAACCTTCTGAGCTTAAGGATGGATATTTGTCCGCATTCTGCTTAAATTCGTCAGTATTGCACCAGCCCGGACCATTTCTTCAATTGCTTTTGCAGAATCGCAAGGGTTGAGGTCTACTCCCCGAACAGCATCTTCGAGCAGTATAATTTCCAGTCCGCGCCGCAGCCCGTCCAGGACCGATTCCTTGACGCAGTAATCGGTTGCCAGGCCTCCGACGTAGAGTTTTTTGATCGCCATAGCCTCAAGTTGTTCCGGGAAAGGCACTCCGCTCTCCGTTGTTGCCTGGAATGCCGAGTAAGCATCCCGGTTCGGATCTTGTCCCTTGGAAATTATGATGGTCTCTTCGGGGAGCGCCAGGCCCCGGTGGAACCGTGCTCCCTCGCTTCCCTGAATGCAGTGGGCCGGCCAGATGCCACCGTAATCGCGGAAGTGGGATGTGATGGCGGGATGCCAGTCCCGGGACGCAAAGATGGGAAGTTCCCATTCCCTGAAAAGTTCGATGTAGCGGTTGAGTACCGGCACGATTCGGTCACCTTCATGGACAGGAAGGCTTCCACCGGGGCAGAAATCGTTCTGGACATCGATTATCAGGAGGGCCGATGCTGTGCTCATCAATTTTCTCCATGCTGGAGTTTCTTGTATCCCTGCTGGACTTCGTCCATGAGCCGTAGGCGCAAATCGTTCAATCCACTGCTGATGGAAACCTTGTACTTGTGAGGGTTGATGAAGCGCAGGCATCCCTGGGGAAGGAGGGATAGCTGCTCATGGCTCCGGTCGGCCATTTCGTTCAGTGATGGTTGGTGAGCTGACGCTCGTGTACCGTCATTCATTACAACACTGCGGACTTCAACAAAACCGGCATCCCGGGGGATTGTCACGGATTGCAGAGGATTGAGCGGGTCGAACACCGTGTCGCCTGGCGTAATGACTTCGTCGTAGAGGCAGATTACGTCCAGGAGGAATGAACCGTCGGGGTTCACGGCCCTGATGAGTCGCTTGCGGTCGGGGAGGGTCGCCTTCGCGATGTCGCTGGTCACTTTCAGTTTAGGCCGGTCGCCGATGCGGACAAGTTTATAGACACCCCCCAAGGCGCCTCCGCCGTCGCCGGCACATGTGGCGAGTCGGGTACCCACACCATAGATATCGACCCGGCTTCCCTCACCCCGCATCGATTCGATGACAAATTCGTCAAGCTCATTGGAGGCGACGATCTTCGCGTTGGGGAAGCCCGCTTCGTCGAACATCCGGCGTGCCTCCCGGGAGAGGTAGGCCAGGTCGCCCGAATCGATCCGCACCCCCGCAAGCTCGTGCCCCCTGGCGCGCAATTCCTGTGCAACGGTGATGGCGTTCGGAATGCCGCTCTTAAGGGTGTCGTAGGTGTCGACGAGGAGAATGCAGGTGTCGGGGAACACCTCCGCATAGGCACGGAAAGCGGTAAGCTCGTCGGGGAAGGCCATGATCCAGCTGTGGGCGTGGGTCCCCTTTACCGGAATGTCGAAGAGTTTTCCTGCCAGAACGTTGCTGGTGCTTTTTACTCCGCCCACGTAGGCGGCCCGGGCTTCACTCACCCCACCGTCAGGTCCCTGGGCGCGGCGCAGTCCGAATTCGAGCACCGTGCCGCCTGCCGCCGCATTGACGATCCGGGCTGCTTTTGTGGCAACAAGGGTCTGAAAATTGATGATGTTCAGCAGTGCCGTTTCCACCAACTGAGCCTGGGCGAGGGGGGCTTCAACAGTCACCAGGGGCTCGTTGGCGAAAACCACCGTCCCTTCCGGCGCAGCGGTCACCTTCCCCCGGAAACGGAATGAGCGGAGAAAGTCGATGAAGCGGGGGCGGAAAATGCCCAGCCCTTGCAGATATTCAAGTTCGTCTTCGGTGAAATTGATGTCTTCGAGAAAGGTGAGAGCGGAATCAAGGCCGGCAAAGACTGCGTAGCCCCCCTTGAACGGGTTGTGGCGGAAGAAGAGGTCAAAGACCGCCGGCTCCTCGGCCATTCCTTCCTCCAGGTAGCCTGCCAGCATGGTTAATTGATAGAGGTCGGTAAGAAGCGGTGAATAGCGCATGGCATATCTCCTGTCGTGGGATGGAGATGAAGTATAGCACAATCTTGCCCGGCGTTAACCGTAACAGGTGGGGGTGCGGATGCGCGAAAGGCGGGATAGCTCCCGCCTTTCGTTACTCGTATGTTATCTCCCGCGTGACTACTTGCGGATGTTGTAGAAGACATCCTTACCGCGGAAGATGGCGGTGGTGTCAAGCTCGTCTTCGATGCGCAAAAGCTGGTTGTACTTGGCTACCCGGTCGGTGCGGCAGAGGGAGCCGGTTTTGATCTGGCCGGCGTTCACTGCTACAGAGAGATCGGCCAGGGTGGTGTCTTCGGTTTCCCCCGAGCGGTGGGAGATTACACAGGTGTAACCGGCCCGCTTGGCCATTTCAATGGCGTCCAGGGTCTCGGTGAGGGAACCGATCTGGTTCAGCTTGATCAGGATGGAGTTGGCGATCCCTTTCTGGATACCCTCTTTCAGGATCCGCGGGTTGGTGACGAAGAGGTCGTCGCCGACGATCTGGATCCGCTTGCCCAGCCGGTCGGTCATGAGTTTCCAGCCATCCCAGTCGTTTTCGGCCATGCCGTCCTCAATGGAGATGATCGGAAACTTGTTTACCAGGTTTTCGTAGAAATCAACCATCTGGGCGGAGGTCTTCTTGGGTTCCGCCTCGTTTTCCAGGGTGTAGACGCCATCCTGGAAGAGCTCGGATGATGCAACGTCCAGAGCCAGGAGAACTTCCTCGCCCGGCTTGTAGCCGGCCTTCTGGATTGCCTCCATGATGACTTCCAGTGCCTCTTCGTTGGATTTCAGGTTCGGAGCGAAGCCACCTTCGTCGCCCACGGCGGTATTGTAGCCTTTGCCCTTCAGGACACCCTTCAGGGCGTGGAAGATTTCGGCACCCATGCGCAGTGCTTCGGCGAAGGATTTGGCGCCGGCCGGCATGATCATGAATTCCTGGATATCTACGTTGTTGTCGGCGTGGGCGCCGCCGTTCAGGATGTTCATCATCGGGAGCGGGAGTTCTTTGGAGTTGCAGCCGCCGATGTACTGGTAAAGGGGGAGGCCGAGTTCTTCAGCGGCAGCCTTTGCCACCGCCAGGGAAACGCCGAGGATTGCGTTGGCTCCCAGGTTGCTCTTATACTCGGTGCCGTCCAGATCCAGCATTCTCTGGTCAATCCCGATCTGGTCGGTGGATTCCATGCCGATAATCTGCTCGGCGATGATGTTGTTGACGTTGTCTACCGCTTTAAGGACTCCTTTGCCCAGGTAGCGGGACTTGTCGCCGTCACGCAGTTCCAGAGCTTCCCGCTCGCCGGTTGACGCGCCGGAAGGCACCGCAGCTCTTCCCATGACACCGGACTCAAGAAATACTTCAACTTCCAGGGTCGGGTTACCGCGGGAATCAAGTATCTCGCGCGCGTAGACATCAGTAATTTCGCTCATTCTGGCCCCCTTGCAAAGAATGTATGGTGAAGGTCTTCCGACCTCGGATAAAACATTAGACATATATCAGACCCTGTATGGGAAGGAAACCTTTTTAATCTGAGGCCCTGGGGGATTTGCCTTTCATGGGTTCAGTGCCTGTCATCGGAGTTGACATGTGCATAAACAGGACGATATAGTATTCATCTCTGAATACTTGAATTTTTCACGCAACTGTCACGGCACCTTTGTGCCCAACAGGTACTATACAGAAATCGTCATGCCCTCCCAAAGCGGAAATACCGGCCAGGATATACGTGGTTCTCTTCCGCATTCACTCGGAAGAATCTTAGACAATTTTCTCAGTCGTTTCTCGGATCCTCGCCATGAGTTGAGGAACCGGCGAATACTGCTGCTTCTCACCGCCTTTTTCCTCACACTTCTGATTCTGCCCCGCCAGGAATTCCTTTCAGTTAGGTACAAACAAGGTGATATAGCAACTGCCGATATACGGGCAACCCAAGACTATCTTCTTGAAGACAGCCTGCTGACGGAGAAAAAACGCCTCGAAGCCAAGTCGGCCGTCCCTTACGTGTATAGCGTTGCCCAGGAGGAGGCCGGCGAACTGGTGGGGCGCATCGAACAGGCCCTTGCCCTGCTTCAGCAGGCGGCGACTACTTCGTCTTCGCAGGATAACGCGGGGTTGGACGAGTCACTGAAAGGTCTTTTCGGCTTCAGTTTCTCTCCTGGGGAGAAAGCAGCGCTCATGCGGCTTGCGGCTGATGATGCCTTGATGGATCAGGTGCGGGGGCTGGCGCAGACAATCTATTCCAACAAGATAGTTGTCGATAAACGGACCTTTGCCGCCGATATGGCCCATGGTATCGTTCTTGTTGATGTCCGCACCGGCGAGTCGATGGGGCAGATGGATTACACCGTTTCTCCCATTGAAATGGCCGAGGCGGTACAGCTTGTCAAAAAGGCGAAAATTGTCGCCCCCGGGCTTTCCCCTCGCGAGATCGGTACCTTGCTGGAGCTCGTGGCGAAAGGAGTGCGGCCGAATCTCGCCTTCAGCAAGGTGCTGACCGAGCAGGCTCAGGCCAAGGCTTCGGAAGCCGTTCGTCCAGTCCTCATGCAAGTAAAACAGGGAGAGATGATTGTTCGGGTCGGAGAGCGGGTTACCGCTGAGCAGGTCCAGAAGCTTGAAATGATTGCCGCTGCCCGCGGAGACATCAACAAGTTTTTTGTCGGCATTGGCCTCTTCGGCCTCGTGCTGGTAATCCTCTATTTCCCGTACCGCTTTGCCCGTAAAAACATCCGGAAATTCAACCCTGTCACCAAGGACATCATTCTCATATCCCTGGTGACGACGGGGATATTTTTCTTGCTGAAAATAGCCTTGACGATTTCATCTACTTTGGGAACGCCATTTCCCATGATCGATGTCAGCGATTACTTCTACCTCTTTCCGTTTGCTGTCGGACCGATGCTGATCCGGATCATCCTCAACTCAGAGGTGGCGATGGTCTATACGGCGATGACGGCACCGTTAATCGGCATCATGTTCAACAACAGCCTCTTCGTGGTGGTGTATGCACTGCTGGGAGGTATTGTCGGAGCCCACGGCGTACGACACTGTAAGGACCGCAGCCGGATCTATACCGCCGGTCTTAAGGTGAGTGTGGTGAACTTTGCTATGGCGCTGGCCTTCCAGACCATGAGCGACAGTTTCCTTTCTCTTCAGACCATCTGGTGCGCCCTGTTCGCGCTTGCAGGAGGGCTTGTCTGCTCGGCAGTGGTCACCGGCATAATCCCGCTAGTGGAGACCGTTTTCCATTATGTGACCGATATCAAGCTCCTGGAACTTTCCAATCTCAACTCGCCGATCCTGAGGGAGCTCATGGTTCGGGCGCCCGGCACCTACCATCATAGCGTTCTCGTGGGCAACCTCGTGGAAGCTGCGGCCGAAACGATCAACGCAAATCCGCTCCTTGCGAGGGTGGCAGCCTACTATCACGATATCGGAAAGGTGAGCAAACCCCAGTATTTTATCGAAAATACCGGGGGCGGCGACAACCGCCATGATAAGCTCGCCCCAAGCATGAGTGCCCTTATCCTCATATCCCACGTGAAGGAAGGTGTTGAACTGGCCAGGGACCACCGGGTGGGGCGCCCCATAGTCGATATCATCCAGCAGTCTCACGGCACAGCCCTCATGAGCTTCTTTTACCAAAAGGCGAAGACCCAGGCCGGTGAAGGGCAGGTCATTCACGAGCGGGATTTCCGCTATCCCGGGCCCAAGCCCCAGTCGAGGGAGGCGGGGCTCGTCATGCTGGCAGATTGCGTTGAAGCTGCCTGCCGCACCCTTGTGAACCCGACACCTGACCGGATTCAGGGGCTGGTGCAAAAGATCATCAACAATATTTTTATAGATGGTCAGCTTGATGAATGCGAGTTGACCCTGAAAAACCTCCACGAAATAGCCAAAAGCTTTAACCGGATTCTGGCCGGCATCTATCACCACCGTATCGACTACCCTGAGCCTGCCTACAAGGAAAAAGAGAAACTCCCCGGAGGTAAGAAACCCAGTGAAGGTAACAATATCGAACCGGCAGAGGCGGAACCCGGTCGGGACGCCAAACCTAAGAAAAGTGGCGGAGAGGATATTAAACGCCTTGGGATATCCCGATAGCGAGCTTTCCTTGGTAATTACCGGAGACCGCGGCATCAGGCGCGTCAACCGGGACTACCTTGACAAGGACCGGCCCACTAACGTTATCTCCTTTGCCATGAACGAGGGGGAATTTGGCGGTATAAACCCGGGAATGCTGGGCGATGTGATCATTTCCGCCGATACGGCTGCCCGCGAGGCGGAGGAGGGGGGGATACCCTTCTGGTCACGGCTTTGTTTCCTTATGCTGCACGGAATTCTCCATATCGTCGGTTACGACCACGAGCGGAGCGGCGAGGCTGAAGCCCGGCGCATGGAGGCGAAGGAGCAGGAAATCTTCGCGCTTCTGGAGAGGGAAGGGCTTGTCTAGCACCCGAAAAGATGGTGGAGATGGGGAGAACAAGCGCGAAGGCGTTGCCCTGGCACCCAATGGCGACCCCTTGAAGCCGTCCCGTTTCATCGATTCCGTCAACTGCGCCATCGAGGGTATCTTCTGGGCTACACGCACTCAGAAGCATATGCGTTCGCACTTTCTCTCGGCACTGGTATTGCTATTCGCCGTGCTTTTCCTGCGGGTGTCGGCACTTGAGTTCACTCTCCTAGCGGTGTCCGTCTCCTTTGTGCTCTTTGCCGAGTTGATGAATACGGCGGTTGAGGCGGTTGTGGACATGGTGTCGCCGGAATACCATCCCCTGGCCAAGGTGGCCAAGGACGTGGCCGCCGGCGCAGTGCTCGTGGCTACTATCGGCGCAGCGGTCATGGGTTATCTGATCCTGTCCCATTACATTTTTCCCATTTACAAGGAGGCGCTCGCCATGATAGGTACCCCGTCGGAGATGGGGGCGGTGGTGGCCTTGCTGGCGGTGGTGATCGTCGTGGTGATCCTCAAGTCGCTCTCAGGCAAGGGGACGCCGCTTCAGGGGGGGCTCCCCAGCGGTCATGCGGCGGTAGCCTTTTCCATTGCCACTCTGGTAACTTTAAATACCCAGGACCCGCTCATCTCGATACTGACCATAACTCTCGCCGTAATGGTGAGCCACTCACGGCTTTTGCTCAGTATTCACACCATTCGCGAGGTTGTTTTCGGCGCGGTTACCGGATCGGTAATCACTCTGTTGGTGCTGCTGCTGTTCCGGTTCGTGTAAACTCTTAAGTACTAATCCATTAATTAAGGAGGAAAATAGGCCTTGGACGAAGGCTCTGGCAGGAAAAGCTCCGGTCTGCTCGACATGTTTGGCAGGTTTTTGATCGGCAGGAAGCGGATCACCGAAGAAGAGATTCAGGAGATTATCGACGCAAGCGAGGAAGAGGGGCTCATCAATCCCGAAGAGAACGAGATGATCCGCTCCATTTTTGAACTGCGCGACACGGTCGTCAGGGAGATCATGGTGCCGCGCACCGATATGGCCGGAGTCTCCGTCGATACTCCGGTGGGAGAGGTCCTGAAGACCATAATCGCCTGTGGCCATTCACGAATCCCCGTTTACGACGGGACCGTGGACAATATCGTCGGGCTGATCTATGCCAAGGATCTTTTGAAATATTGGGGGGCGAGCGAAACATCCATCAATATAAGAAGGATTATGCGTACGCCATATTTCATCCCCGAGACCAAGAACCTTGAGGAACTGCTCCAGGAGTTCAAGCGCAAGCGGGTCCATATCGCGATCGTAATAGACGAATACGGCGGAACCTCGGGGCTCGTTACCATTGAAGACCTGCTGGAACAGATCGTTGGGGATATTCAAGATGAGTATGATCTGGAGGAGGATTGGCTCGTTGAGGAGCCTGGCGGCGCTATTCTCGTGGACGCCCGCCTCCCCATAGAGGATCTGGAGGGATATTTCGGCATTGAAATCGAGCGGGAGAAGTTCGATACGGTAGCCGGCCTTATCTTCCATTTGACGGGCCGGATTCCGAAGGTCGGCGAGGAAATTGAAAACGGGACCCTGCGGATGACAATCCTTGAAGGGGGCGAACGCAATATCAGGAAAATTCGGGTTGACCGGGTTGTCGGCGTGTCTGAGGAGGCAGAGGGGTAGTGGACTATAGCAGATTCAGGTTGCCCCATTTGGATGCCGTGCCCCGACGCGACTACCTGCTGTCGATTCTTTCGGGAGCACTTCTTGCCTTTTCGTTTCCTAGTCCGGGGATCTCTCCCCTGGCCTGGGTCGCTTTTGTTCCACTCCTTCTCGCCTGTGCCCGGAAGTCGCCGGGCGAGGCCTTTCGCCTGGGGTTCATTTCCGGGCTTGCCGCCTATGCGGGTATCCTCTACTGGATAACCATTGTTGTTACAACTTACGGAAAGCTCCCCTGGATTGTAAGCATCGGAGTTCTCTCGATGCTTGTATCGTACCTGGCCCTCTATCCAGCCGCAGTCGTGTATTTGGTTCGGCGGGGGGAGGACCGGGGGATTTCGCTACTTGTCTCATTTCCGCTCCTCTGGGTGGGCCTTGAGTATGTAAGAGCTTTTCTGGTCACCGGGTTCCCATGGGCCAGTCTTGGTTACAGCCAGTACCGCACTCTTCCTCTTATTCAGATCGCCGATGTTGCAGGGGTGTATGGCCTGAGTTTTATTATTGCCCTTGCGAACGTGGTTTTCTTTCGGATCGTACGCGGATTTGCGTCACGGGAGCCTGCTCCTTATCCGTTCAAGAGTGCCCTGTTCCTGCTTGTACTGCTCATTGCAACGGTTGCCTATGGTTTCAATCGCCTCCATGTTCCTGAAAACGGGGCGCCCTTCAAGGTTGCTCTCATTCAGGGGAACATCGATCAGAACATCAAATGGGATCCGGAGTTTCAGGAAGAAACCGTCGCCATCTACGAGCGCCTTTCCCGCAAGGCCTGTGCCGCTGCTCCGGCAGACCTCCTTGTCTGGCCGGAGAGTGCCGCCCCATTCTACTTCCAGGATGAAGCTCGGTATGCCGAACGGATCAAGGGGCTGGCCAAGGAGCTCAACACGTGCGCCGTGTTCGGGAGTCCCGCCTATGAAAAAAACGGAGAGAGTCTTAAATTCCTGAACAGCGCATTTCTCCTCTCACCTTGGGGAGATGTACTCGGTCGCAGTGACAAGATTCACCTTGTCCCCTTCGGCGAGTACGTGCCGATGGCGAAATTTCTCCCCTTTGTGCACAAGATCGTTGTTGGAATAGGCGATTTTACGCCCGGCGCCCAGGTGGCCGCCCTGGATACCGGCAAGGGGAAAATCGGCATTCTTGTCTGTTTCGAGGGAATTTTCCCGGAGCTTTCCCGGGCCTATGTCCGCGCCGGCAGCCGTCTTCTAGTCAATATCACCAACGATGCCTGGTTCGGCCGCTCCTCGGCCCCGTATCAGCATCTTTCCATGACAGTTTTCCGTGCCGTGGAGAACCGTGTGCCGCTGGTACGGGCTGCCAATACCGGCATAACCTCCATTATAGACAGCAAGGGGCACATCCGCGGGATGACCCCGCTTTTCAAGGAGTCGGTACTGAACGGCGAAGTACGGCTGGGCGAGGGAGAAACTTTCTATAACCGCTATGGGGATATTTTCGCCTGGGGATGTCTCGCAGGGGCGCTGGTTGTTGCAGTGCTTGCGTTCACAAGAAGGAAATCGTAAGAATTCATCATTTCGAAGGAGTACCTAGATGTTTAGAGAAGAAGTAGCCCGTATTGAAAATCTCTCGGAGAGAATCGCCAAGCTCCGGGGGTCTCTTTGACATAGACAGCAAGCGGGAAGACATCCAGGAGATGGAGGCGCAGATCGCCGCGCCGGGTTTCTGGGATGACAATGACAAGGCACAGCAGCTCCTAAGGGAGCGCACGCGGCTTGAAAAAATACTGGACCTTTGGGATCGCCTCAATCGGCAGGCAGATGATGTGCGGGTTTTGATTGAGCTTGGCGAGGAGGCCGCCGACGAGGACACCCTGGCCGAGGTTCGCTCGCTAAACGATCAGCTGGAAAAGGATGTGGAGGGTGCCGAGTTCCAGCGCATGCTTTCTGGTCCCCATGACAAAAGTACCTGCTTCTTCTCGATCAATGCCGGGGCCGGCGGCACCGAGGCCCAGGACTGGGCCGAGATGCTGCTGCGGATGTACCTGCGTTATTGCGAACGCAAGGGGTGGAAGACTGAGATAACCGACTATCAGGCCGGAGACGAAGCAGGGCTCAAGTCTGCCACCTTTACCGTTGACGGTGAGTATGCATACGGATATCTTAAGGCCGAAGCCGGTATCCACAGGCTTGTGCGGATATCCCCCTTTGATTCCAATGCCCGGCGTCACACTTCCTTTGCCTCGGTTTATGCCTTCCCCGAAATAGAAGATGATATCGAGGTGACAATTATAGAGTCGGATCTGCGGATTGATACCTACCGCTCCAGCGGCGCCGGCGGCCAGCATGTCAACACAACCGATTCGGCCGTTCGCATTACCCATGTTCCCACCGGCCTCGTTGCGGCAAGTCAGAGTGAGCGGAGTCAGCACATGAACAAGGCTACCGCCATGAGAATGCTCCGGGCGAAGCTCTATGAGAAAGAGCTCCGGGAGCGGGAGGCAAAGGCTGCCGAGATTGGCGGGGAAAAGAAGGAGATTGGCTGGGGGAGTCAAATCCGCTCTTACGTGCTGCATCCTTACAAGATGGTGAAGGACCTGAGAACCGGTGTTGAAACCGGCAATCCCGATGCAGTTCTGGATGGTGATCTGGAAGAATTCATCGTCGCCTTCCTCATGGGGGTGCGCCGCGACGTTAAGGATACTATCGACTGATGCAGAGATTTGTCTTTTACATGATGGTGTTCGTTGTTGCCTCCCTCCTGGCAGCCACTGGTTGTGCCGCTCCGCTGACCGGACTTTCCCGCGTTGGGCATGCCATTCAGGTGGGAGCCTTTTCCGAAGTCAGGAACGCCGAGCGTCTGGCGGCGCAACTCCAGGTGCGCGGCATCGAAGCGTTCTATTTCAAGCGTGACAACGGCCTCTACGCAGTACGTTTTGGCGATTTCCCGTCCAAGCAGGCTGCCCAGCGGGAGGCCCGCAAGCTCGTTTCCGACGGCCTCATCGGTACCTATTTTATTGCTCCCCCCCAGGGAATTTCCGTCAAGCGCGAAACCGTGCTGAAACGGGAGCCTGCGGCCTCTATCGGGCGCATTCCCGAAGAACCTCAAAAAAAGCGCCCCGAACCGCCCAATACCGATAAGGATATGGGAATGATTGCCGCGCGTACTGCTGAGCGCTTTGTGGGGATACCCTACCGGTGGGGCGGGAACACTGTTGTGGACGGAATGGATTGCAGCGGTTTTGCCCGCGCCGTTTACAATCTCTGCGGAGTAAACATCCCCCGCACTTCCCGCGAGCAGTTCAAGGTGGGAGACCCCGTGGAACGTGATGCCCTCAAGGATGGCGATCTGGTGTTTTTCGGTTCATCCGAGGACAGCATCAATCATGTGGGCATCTATGTGGGCGACAATCGGTTCGTTCACGCTCCGCGCCGTGGGGATGACATCAAGGTCTCTTCCCTCGGCGAGAACTACTTTGCCAAGAAGTTCATGGGCGGTCGCCGCTATTTTTAATACGGACTAAGTTTCTAAAACGAGGTAATTTCATGGCACTGATAAAACCCTTTCGGGCGTTGCGCCCTCCCAAATCCCTTGCCGAAAAAGTGGCCGCTCTCCCCTACGACGTCATGAACGTCGCAGAGGCAAAGGAGATGGCCGCAGGCAATCCCTACAGCTTTCTCCATATTTCCCGTCCGGAAATAGATCTTCCCTCCGAAGTGGACCCCTACGCCGAGGACGTTTACGTGACGGGCCGGGAAAATATGGCGCGTTTCATTACCGAGGGGACCCTCGTGCCGGAACGGGATGAGTGCTATTACGTCTACCGCCAGAAGATGGGCGCCATTGAACAGACCGGTCTGGTGGTTTGTGCCGGCGTTGACGACTACGAGAGCGGAGTTATCAAAAAGCACGAACTGACCCGGGCCGACAAGGAAGAGGACCGGGTAAAGCACATTGATTACCTTGACGCCAATGACGAGCCGGTCTTCTACACCTACCGCAACGACCTGGCCATTACTGCCCTTGTTGCCAAGGTGGCGGATGGTGAGCCGGTTTACCATTTCACCACAGGTGATGGCGTAACCCATACCCTTTGGGTTGTCTCCGACAGAGCTGTCATCAATGACCTTACGGCGCGGTTTGCCGCCATTGAAACCCTGTACGTGGCCGACGGCCATCATCGCAGCGCCGCTGCCGGGCGGGTGCGCGAGCTGCGCCGCTCAGCCAACCCCGGCCATACGGGCAATGAAGAATACAACTGGTTCCTCACGGTCATTTTTCCGGACAGCGAGATGAATATCATGCCCTATAACCGGGCATTGAAGGATTTGAATGGTCACTCCGTTGCGGAACTGATGGCACGCATCAGCGAGAGCTTTGCCATAACTCCGGCAGCCAAGGGATATGCCCCGTCGAGACGGCATGAGTTCGGCATGTATCTTGAGGGGCGCTGGTATCAGCTTGTTGCCAAGCCGGGGACCTTTGCCGAAGAGGATGCCGTGTCGCGCCTGGATGTCTCAATCCTCCAGAATAACCTCCTGAGCCCGCTTCTGGCCATCCGCAATCCGCGCACCGATCAGCGGATATCCTTTGTGGGGGGCATCCGGGGGACTGAAGAACTTGAGCGACTCGTGGACTCCGGCGACTACCGGATTGCCTTCTCACTCAACCCCACTTCCATGGGAGAGTTGATGCAGCTGGCCGACGCCGGGCAGATCATGCCGCCCAAGTCGACCTGGTTCGAACCAAAGCTACGTAGCGGCCTCTTCGTCCATCAGCTATCGTAGCGTTGCGGAGGCCGAGAGTGACCCCTGATCGCCGCTTCTGGCTCTTCAAGAGCGAACCGTCCTGTTTTTCCTTCGACGACCTTAAGGCCCACCCAGACAGTACGGAACATTGGGACGGGGTTCGTAACTTCCAGGCCAGAAATCTGCTGAGAGATGAAGTCAAGCCGGGGGATGGTGTTCTCTTCTACCACAGCAGCATCGCGGAACCTGCTGTGGTCGGCATTGCCGAGGTGGTCAGGGAAGGCTATCCCGACTGGACTGCCCTTGACCCAGGGGCCGAACACTTCGATCACCGGGCGAGCAGTGATAATCCCATATGGTACATGGTAGACGTGAGGTATGTCCGTCCCTTTAAAAGGCCGGTAACCCTCAATGAGATGAAGATGCATCCTGAACTTGCCGGCATGGTTCTTCTGAAAAGAAGCCGCCTGTCGATCCAGCCGGTGACGCGGCTGGAGTGGGAGCACATTCTCCGCTTAGGCGGAGATCACTGACTGATGAGGAGGCATTCGTGAGATCTGTTGAAAAACTTCTGATTCTTTTCCTTTTCATTACCGGCGTAGCCATTGCCGCCTGCTCCGACAAGGATACAAAACCTGCGGAAGCTCCTAAGCCCGCTGCCGCTTCCGAAACTGCCGTCACGACTCCGTCAGGGCTTTCCTATGTGGATATTGTGGTGGGGAATGGCCCCAGTCCCGTTTCTGGAAAGCCGGTCAAGGTTCATTACACGGGTTGGCTGGAAAACGGAACCAAGTTCGATAGTTCCGTAGACCGTGGCGAGCCCTTTGTTTTTACCATCGGTGCCGGCGAGGTCATTCCTGGCTGGGATGAAGGGGTCATGACCATGAAGGTCGGCGGCAAGCGCCGGTTGACTGTGCCGGCGAAGCTTGGCTACGGCGAGGCCGGCGCCGGAGGCGTGATTCCGCCCAATGCGACACTTATTTTTGAAGTCGAATTGCTTGAGGTGGTACAGTAACAGGTGTTGCCCATGCATCAAGACTGACATGCCAGGGAGGGCATATGAGGTTTCTGCTTGTAGCCGCCATCGTATTGTTCGCCGTATCGTCTGCTGTCGCGGCAACGAAAAGCGTTACCTGTTATCTTGACGGAACGCGGGTTGAGAGTTCGCTTCCTGCGCCGAAGGGTTATCTCGAACTGCCGCTCCCCGGCAACTACATCCCCGGCTCTTTCCGGGTACGCCCCATCAGGCAAGGTTCAGTGACGCGTGTGGAGATGAGCTCTACTGCTCCAGACCCCAAAGCGGACCGGGAAATGAAGGACCTTGTCGAGCGGCGCCGCATTCTGGAAGACCGGCTGAAAGCCCTGGAAGTTCGTCAGGAGATATTCACGTCGGCAGCCAAGTCCCAAAGCAGCAAAGCCCCCCGCAAGACGAAAACCAATCCACACCCGCTGGAAACCATCAGGAAGGGAACCGACTATGCCGTGGCTCAGCTCGAGGAAGTTTACCGCGGGCGGCGCAAGGCGGAAGAGGGGCTCAGGGCTATAGATGCCCGTATTGCCGCCTTGAAGAAGGAGGGTGGTATTGGCGGCAGTGTTGCCCGTGTGTGGCTGTCGGGAAAAGGTGGGGCTGTTTACAGTTTCCTTACCAACGGTGCCGGTTGGGCTCCATTTTATGATTTCAGGCTCGGCGGCAACGGTATGGTTGAGGTGACGGTTAAGGCGCAACTGCCGAGGGCGATGCGGGATAAAACGTCGGTGGAGCTGTCCAGTATGGCTGATGCGAAGCCGGGTTTTGCACCTGTTCCCATTTCGGGAAACCTTGCGCCCGTGGCCCGGTACATCCTGCCGGTAGAGCGGGAGGAAGCGCTTCCGACTCCTCAGGGTGGTGTGAGGTTCACCTTCAGAAATACGACGGGGGAATCTCTCGCTGCCGGAGTGGGGGCTTGCTATCTGAAAGGCGAGTATGTGGGCCATGTCAGCTTTGTGGGGAGCTCTTCCGGCGAGGCGGTAGAGCTTGTCGCGGGAAGCCTTGGGATCTGAAGAACAGGCACGCTGGAGCCAGTGCGAGATTCCCGGTTTTGTCTTGACTTGACACAGCCCGTGGGCTAATTTGTACGTTTGTTAAATCGGTAGAAACCGGCTCCGAGAAAGGGATTACAAGGCACATGGAAGAACTGAGCGAGTTGTTGCTCCAGAGGCGGCGCAAGGTGGATGCCCTCTGGGAAGCGGGGATCAACCCCTATCCGAATGACTATAAACCCCGGCATACTTCTGCCGATGTAATTTCCGCGTACGGTCAGTGCGAGACTATAGAAGAGGGTGCCGACACGTTCGTTATCGCCGGGCGGATCATTGCCCGCCGTTCATTCGGCAAGGCTGCCTTCATCCAGCTCCAGGACCGCAAGGGACGAATTCAGCTTTATGTCCGCAAGGATACAATCGGTGACGAAGCCTTTGAAGCCTTTGAAACCTTCGATATCGGAGATATCATTGGGGCCACGGGTACCCCGTTCCGCACCAAAACCGGCGAACTTTCCCTCAACGTGAGCCAGGTCCGGCTCCTCACCAAGTCGTTTCTACCCTTGCCAGAGAAGTTCCACGGCCTCACCGACGTGGAAACCCGTTATCGTCAGCGTTACGTGGACCTGATCGTGAACCCGGAGGTTCGCGAGGTTTTTGTCAAGCGCTCCCGTATTGTCAATCTGATTCGCGAATTCATGGTTTCACACGACTTCCTCGAAGTGGAAACGCCGATGATGCAGCCGATTCCCGGCGGTGCCACGGCCCGGCCATTTGTTACCCACCATAATGCTCTTGATATGGAGCTGTTCCTCCGCATTGCTCCCGAACTCTACCTCAAGAGGCTGGTGGTCGGGGGGTTCGAGCGGGTATTCGAGATCAACCGCAACTTCCGCAACGAGGGTATTTCGGTTCGCCACAATCCCGAGTTCACCATGATGGAGTTCTATCAGGCCTATGCGACCTTTGAGGACTTGATGGATTTCACCGAGGAACTCCTCTGTCACGTGGCCCAGGAGGTGCTGGGGACCCTTGACTTTACCTACCAGGGGACTGAGATCAGCTTCCAGCGTCCCTGGAAGCGGCTCACCGTCAAAGAGGCGATTCTTGAGTATGGCGACATTGATGCGAAATCCCTTGAAGACCGCGATCTTGCCTATGCCTATGCCCAGAAGATAGGGCTTGAGCTGCCGGCCGATGTCGGCTACGGCAAGCTGATAACTGAAATCTTCGAAGAAGTGGCAGAGGCAAAGCTTATTCAGCCGACCTTTATTACCGCCTATCCTACGGAAGTGTCGCCACTTTCCCGTAAAAGCGACAAGGATCCCGATATCGTAGACCGCTTCGAGTTCTTCTGCGCCGGTCGTGAAATGGCAAATGCCTTCTCGGAGCTGAACGACCCGGTTGACCAGAAGGAGCGCTTCTTGGGTCAGGTAGCCCAGAAGGCAAAAGGCGACGAAGAAGCCCATTATATGGATGAGGACTACATTCGGGCTCTGGAGTACGGCATGCCGCCGACTGCCGGAGAGGGAATAGGCATAGACCGTCTTGTCATGCTCCTTACGGATTCCCCTTCCATTCGCGATGTCATCCTCTTCCCCCAACTTCGCAAGGGAAAATAGCGGGATTCTGAAAGGGGCACTGGAACCGGAACCTTATGCCGGCTCCAGTGCCCCCGTCACCATCCCCTGGATCTAAAATGTCCTATGAGCTTTTAATAGGTCTCCGCTACCTGAAGGCCAAGCGGAAGTCGACCTTTATATCAATAATTACGTTTATCTCCACAGCGGGGGTAGCCCTCGGAGTGATGGCTCTCATCATCGTTCTGGCGGTGATGACCGGCTTCGAAGAGGATCTGAAGGATAAGATTCTCGGTACGAACGCCCATGTGGTCGTTCTGAAGTCAAACGGTGCCATGGAAGACTATCCGGCGATCATGGACCGGTTGAAAAAGATTGATGGGGTCGAGGCTGCAACGCCCTTCATTTACAGTCAGGTCATGCTCTCCTCAGGTGCTAATGTTTCCGGCGTGGTGCTTCGCGGCATCGATGTGTCGACCGACCCACAGGTAACTAACCTGCATCGTTCCCTCGTGGAGGGAAAACTGGGAGATTTAGAACGGTCTCCCCTTCCACTCGCTTCCCGGGAGCCTGTCATGCCAGGCATCATTGTCGGCCGGGAACTTGCCCGTTCGCTTAATCTTTACACCGGCGATACGATTAACGTTATTTCTCCCCTTGGAAACATCACACCCTTGGGCATGGTCCCGAAGATGAAGCAGTTCCGGGTTGTGGGACTCTTCAATACCGGGATGTTCGAGTACGATTCCACTCTTGCGTATGTGGGACTTGACGAGGCTCAGCAGTTCCTTTCCATGGGCCATGTTGCGACTGGGATACAGCTCAGGGTTAAGGACGTTTACCGGACAGGCGAGCTTGTTAAGCAGATCAATCACGACCTGGGTTTTCCCTTTTATGCCCGTGATTGGATGCAGATGAACAAGAACATTCTTTTTGCGTTGAAGACGGAAAAGATGGTAATGTTCATCATTCTGACCCTGATCGTACTGGTAGCCGCGTTCGGCATTGCTTCAACGCTTTTCATGGTGGTTCTGGAGAAGACCAAGGATATTGCGATTCTCAAGTCCATGGGGGCCACTGGGCGGAGCATAATGAAGATTTTTGTGCTGGAGGGGCTCATTATCGGCATTGCAGGGACCGTAATCGGAGTTGCCGGTGGCCTCCTCGTGGCCTACAATCTGGAGCCTATTGTCGATATCATACAGAAACTTACCGGTTTCGAGCTTTTCAGCAAGGATGTGTACTATCTTGACCATTTCCCCTCCCGGGTGGTCTTGTCCGATGTCGTCCTGATCTCCGTGACGGCTGTTCTCATTTCGCTCGTGGCGACCCTCTATCCATCCTGGCAGGCATCGAAGCTGCCGCCGGCGGAGGCGTTGCGCTATGAGTAGTCTCCTTGAGGTGACTGAACTCACGAAGAGCTACGGAACTGGCGAGACGCGTGTTGATGTCCTGCAAGGGGTCAACCTGACGGTGGCCGAGGGCGAAACCATTGCTCTTGTGGGAGCTTCGGGGACCGGCAAAAGTACTCTTCTCCATATTATGGGTACCTTGGACCGGCCTTCCTCCGGCAATGTGTTTTTCCAGGGGCAGGATGTATTCAGATTGAGTGAAGCGGCCCTGGCTTCATTCAGAAACCGTTCCATCGGATTCGTATTTCAGTTCCATCATCTGCTGCCGGAGTTTACGGCGGTGGAGAACGTCATGATGCCGCTCCTGATTGCCGGAACGAAACGATCCGAGGCTGTGGCCCCGGCCCGTGAACTGCTGGAGGAAGTGGGGTTGGCGCACCGGCTGACCCACAAGCCCGGAGAACTCTCGGGTGGAGAACAGCAAAGGGTCGCCATCGCTCGTGCCCTGATACTTTCGCCGAAGCTTCTTCTGGCTGATGAGCCGACCGGTAACCTGGATATGAAGACCAGCGACGAAGTTCATGAAACCCTTGAAGGAATTCATCGTAAGCGGGGAGTTACCCTCGTTATCGTAACCCATAACGAGAAACTTGCTTCCCGCATGGGACGAACGGTCCGCCTTCTGGATGGCCGAGTCCTTGCCGGTTAGCGTGGGAAGATCCGTAAGTAGACATTTTTACAATTCATCCTTCCGGGGGAGCAGTGATCAAGTTACATGCAACTAGAGCCGGAATTGTAGCGGCGGTCGTTTTTACGGCGCATGGTGCCTTTGCCGAAGGGGAGAAAATAGTTGATCTCCAGGTTAAGGGCAACCGGAGGATTGACACATCTGCCATTACCAATGCCCTGAAGTTAAAGGCCGGTGATATTTTTTACGTGGAATCGGCCGACGCGGATATTCGCGCCATTTACCGGCTGGGGCAGTTTCAGGACGTAAAGGCTGAAACCCAGAAGACCGATGGCGGTGTGGTCCTCGTCTATACGGTGGTGGAAAAACCGATTATCCGTGAGATAAAAATTGAGGGGACGAAGGAGATATCCACCGATAAAGTCCGGGAAGCACTGGGACTCAAGGCGAACAGCATCTATTCCCAGAAAGAGCTGGCCCTGAGTGCCAAGAAGGTGAAAAAGCTCTATACAGACGATGGTTACTACTTGGCCGAGGTTGATGTTAAGAGTGAAAAACGCTCCGATACCGATGTTCGGGTTATTGTCAGCGTTAACGAGGGGAAGAAGGTTCTCATCAAGAAGATTCTATTTGAAGGCAACAAGTCCTTCGCCGACAAGAAACTTCGCAAGGTCATGGAGACCAAGGAGAAATGGTTCCTTTCCTGGTTGACCAGCGCCGGAACCTATAAGGATGAAGTTCTCAAGAACGACGTGAACCTCATCGCCGACCTGTACTTCAACAATGGTTACGTGAATGTGAAGGTTGGGGAGCCCGAAATCAAGCTTATGGATGACCGAAGCGGTCTTACCGTCACCATTGGCATTACTGAGGGCGAACAATTCAAGACCGGCACCATCGGGTTTAAAGGTGATCTCCTCGAGACTGAAGAATTCCTTGCCAAGGGGCTTCGACTCAAGAGTGGAGAAATTTTCAATCGCTCCAACCTGCGCACAGATGTACTGAATCTTACCGATCTCTATGCCGATAAGGGGTTTGCCTTTGCCAACGTCACCCCCCTCTCCAAGGTGAATCCCGACACGAAAACCGTTGATATAACCTTTGATTTTGAGAAGGGCGAAAAGGTATTCATCGACCGGATAAATGTAATCGGCAACACCAAGACGCGCGACAAGGTCCTGCGTCGCGAGATCAAGCTGGTTGAGGGTGATACGTACAGCAGTACCGGTTTAAAGAGAAGCAAGCAGAGCCTCATGAATCTCGGATTCTTCGAGGAGGTGAATATTGCCACCGCGAAGGGGAGCACCGACAACAAGCTGGATGTGAATGTGGAGGTTAAGGAGAAGCCGACCGGAACATTCAGCATTGGTGCCGGTTACAGTTCCCTCGATGGTCTCATCGGACAGGGCTCCGTTTCCCAGGGTAACTTCCTGGGACTTGGCCTCAAGGCTAACCTTGCTGCTTCATTGGGCGGAAAATCCTCGACGTACAACGTGGGCATTACCGACCCCTATTTCCTGGATACCCGCTGGACTCTCGGCGCTGACCTCTACCGCACCGAGCGGGACTATCTGGACTTTACGCGCCGCGCTACCGGTGGTGACATCAAGGCGGGTTATCCGTTGAGCGACACAATGCGGACCCTCTGGATGTACAAGTACGAGGATAAAAAGATTTTCGACGTGGATGTGGATAGCGACGATATAATCCCGGAAACGACTTCTTCGACCAGTTCAATCTCCGCGAGTCTGACCAGGAACACTACCGATTACCATCTGGACCCCACTCGCGGCATGGTGAACAACCTCTCTCTTGAGGTTGCCGGTCTCGGAGGCACAAACCGTTTCATACGTTATGGCGGTGATACCACGCTGTTCTTCCCGGTGAAGTGGTCTACGGTTCTCAGCTTGCGCGGTTCTCTCGGCTATATCCAGGGGATAGGCAAGGACGTTCCCATTGACGAACGCTTCTTTGCCGGCGGCATCAATACGATCCGTGGTTACGAGGGAAGGAGCATCAGCCCCTACAAGATTGCTGCCGATGGTGACGAATCCTTTATTGGCGGCAACAAGGAAGCGATCTTCAACGCTGAATACACGTTCCCGCTCATCAAGGACGCCGGCCTGAAGGGAGTTGTCTTTTTTGATGCCGGTAACGTCTACGATAAAGGAGAAAACATGTTCTCCAGTTTCAGGATGAGTTACGGTGCCGGTATCCGCTGGGTATCACCCCTGGGACCGCTGCGCCTGGAATACGGTATTCCCATCAACCCGCGCGATGGAGTTGACAGGTCGAGCGGAAAGTTCGAGTTTTCCATCGGGACCTTCTTCTGACAGGGCAGGCGTGGAGCGCCCGCAACGAGCTGTTTCGCAATATTACGGCATGAAAGGGAGAAACAATGAAAAGGTTCGTCACAACAGCAGCTATCGTGGGTTCTTTGCTACTTGCCTCGGTTGCCTTTGGAGCTGAGGGGGGCAAGCTCGGCTACATCGATATGCAGAAGGCCTTAAACCTTTCCGAATCCGGCAAGGAAGCCAAGGAGCAACTTGCCGCCAAGGTAAAAAAGTACCAGGACGAAATAAATGCCAAGCAGGAGGAGCTGAAAAAGCTCAAGGACGAACTGGAGAAGCAGAGTGTCCTTCTTTCCGAGGCGGCCCGCAGCAACAAAGAGAAGGACTATCAGCAGAAACTTAAGGAATTCCAGCGGTTCACCAAAGACGCCCAGGATGAGCTTCAGACAAAGGATGAGGAGTTTACCAAAAAGATCATCGAGGACATGGAGAAGGTCATCCAGGATTACGGCAGGAAAAACGGCTACTCTTTCATTTTCATCCGAAACGAGGGGATGATTTATGTTGATGACAAGGCCGACGTCACTGACGAAATTCTCAAAATCTTCAATGCGTCGCGGAAGAAATAGATGATGGCGATTTCACGAACCCTCAGGGAACTGGCGGAATACCTTGGTGGAACGGTTGCCGGTGACGAGTTCAAAGCCGTCACCGGCGTTTCCAGTCTTGATGATGCTTCTTCCGACCAGATCACCTTTCTTGCCAATCCCCGTTACGCTTCGAAAGTTGCCACTACCGGTGCCGGAGCGGTAGTGCTCCCGCCCGGGGCCGAACGTCATGGCAGAAATGCCATTCATGTCGCGAATCCTTATCTTGCCTTCGCCAAACTCCTGACATTGTTTCATGTGGCTTCCCACGCTCCGAAAGGGGTTATGGAAGGAGCGATCGTCGGCAGGGACGTTACCATGGGTAGTGACGTGACCGTTTATCCCGGTGCCGTTGTGGGTGATGGCGTGACACTGGGGGACAGGGTTACGGTGCATCCGGGAGCGGTCCTCTATGAAGGGGTCTCGGTTGGCAGTGATGTGACGCTTCATGCCAATGTCGTCGTCTATCAGGGGTGCCGAATCGGAGATCGGGTAACCATTCACGCCGGGACTATTGTCGGTTCCGACGGTTTTGGTTATGCACCTGACGGCGACGGGTTCTATAAAATTCCCCAACTCGGGATCGTACTCATCGAGGATGATGTGGAAATAGGTTCCAACACCACCATCGACAGGGCTGCTCTAACCGCGACCGTCATAGGCCGTGGGACGAAAATCGACAACCTGGTCCAGATCGCCCACAATTGCATCATTGGTGAGAACTGCACCATAGTTTCCCAAGTGGGGATCTCAGGCAGCACCAAGCTGGGCAAGCGTGTGACCCTTGCCGGCCAAGTTGGTGTTGCCGGGCATCTGACAATTGGGGACAACGTTATGGTCGGTGCAAAATCGGGGATCCCCGGCAATGTGCCTTCCGGTTCGATGTTGAGCGGCATCCCGGCTTTCAGTCATCGCGAATGGCTCCGTTCATCGGCGGTCGTGCCGAAATTGCCCGACCTGAAAAAAACCGTGGCTGAATTGGAGAAGCGTGTCAGGGAGTTGGAAGCGAAGCAAGGAGAGTGAAATGGATATTGTTCTTAATATTGATGAAATAATGAAAATTCTTCCCCATCGGTATCCTTTCCTCCTGGTGGACCGGGTTGTGGAGCATGTTCCCGGAGAGCGGATTGTGGGGCTCAAAAACGTAACGATAAATGAGCCTTTCTTCCAGGGGCACTTTCCCGGCCACCCCATTATGCCGGGGGTCTTGATTATTGAAGCCATGGCCCAGGTGGGGGGCATTCTTGCCTATCTTGCTTTGGGAGACGAAGTCCGGAACAAGGTCTGCTACTTTGCTGCCATCGACAATGTCAAGTTCCGCAAACCGGTGGTTCCTGGCGATCAGCTCCGGATTGAGGTCATGTCGACCGGGTGTAAGCGCGGGATATGGTGCTTCAGCGCGAAAGCCTATGTTAACGGGAAGGTGACTACCGAGGCTGACCTCAAAGCAACCTTTGCCGACCAGGACAGGCTCTGACCATGATTCATTCCACGGCAATAGTTCACCCCGGCGCCCAGATAGCTGATGGGGTCGAGATCGGCCCCTATACCATTATTGGCGAACACGTCCGTATCGGTCGCGGTTCCACGGTCGGTGCCCACACGGTTATTGATGGCTGGACTGAAATAGGCGAGGAATGCCGGATTTTCAACTTCGCCTCGGTGGGAGGCATCCCTCAGGACTTGAAGTACAAGGGGGAGGAAACCTGGCTGCGTATCGGCAACCGCAATATCATCCGGGAGTTTACGACGCTCCAGCCGGGAACGGTCACCGGCATCGGCGAAACGGTGATTGGCGATAATAATCTTTTCATGGCCTACTGTCATGTTGCCCATGACTGCATTGTCGGCAACCGGGTCATCATGGCCAACGGTGCTACCCTTGCGGGGCATGTGGAGGTGGAAGATTTTGCCATCCTCGGCGGCCTTTCCGCTGTGCATCAGTTTACTGTTGTCGGCGAGAGCGCAATGCTTTCCGGGGGGGCCATGGTGGTCCAGGACGTTCTTCCGTATACGATTGCCAGTGGCAACCATGCTACATCCGGCGGCCTCAATACTGTCGGACTGAAGCGCCGCGGTTTTTCCCCAGAGGTCATTTCCTCCATAAAGAAAGCATATCGTCTCATCATCCGTTCGGGATTGCGCCTTGAAGAGGCCATTGCCCGGATTAGGCAGGAAGTACCGATGTCGCCCGAGATTTCTCATTTTATCGAGTTTGCCGAAAAGTCCAAAAGAGGTATCTGCCGCTGATGGGGCAAATTCAGCATTGAATGAGGTCATCTAACAATGGAGAAAAAAATCCGTACCGCAGTGATCGGAGTCGGCTACCTTGGTCTTTTCCACGCTGAGAAGTTTTCCCAGCTTGAGGAGTCTGAACTGGTGGGTGTTGTGGACACCAACAGGGCTCGCGCGGAGGAAGTCGCCGCCAAAGTAGGTACATCTGCCTACACCGATTACCGGGATCTCCTCGACAAGGTTGATGCCGTCAGTATTGTGGTCCCGACCCAATTTCATTTCGAGGTGGCACGTTCGTTCCTTGAACGAGGAGTGCACGTCCTTCTGGAAAAGCCTATCACGACCACCGTCGAGGAGGCCGACGAACTCATTCGTATTGCCGATGACAAGGGGGCCATTTTCCAGGTGGGGCATCTGGAGAGGTTCAATCCGGTCATTGTCGGTCTCAAGGAGTTTCTGACAGGACCACGTTTCATAGAGTCGGTCAGGATTGCACCATTCAAACCCCGCGGGACCGACGTCAACGTGGTCCTTGATCTCATGATCCATGATATCGATATTATTCAGACTATCGTTGGTTCGCCGGTGAAGAATATAAGCTCCATCGGCGCCCCTGTCTTTACCGACGAAGAGGACATCGCCAACGCCCGAATCCTGTTCGAAAACGGGTGTGTGGCCAATGTTACTGCCAGTCGAATCAGCCTCAAGAGTGAGCGGAAGATGCGGATTTTCCAATCGGAGTCCTACATCTCAGTTGATTTCCAGAACAAAAAGCTGGCTGTGTTCCGCAAGGGGAACGGGGAAATGTTCCCAGGTATCCCTGCAATTGATATGAAAGAGACTTCATTCGAACAGGGTGATGCACTAAAGGAAGAAATTGCCTCTTTCCTCGACTGTGTTAAAACCGGTGCGAAGCCGGTGGTGTCCGGCCAGGATGGCAAGCGTGCGCTGGAAACTGCGCTCAAAATCAGCAGGAATCTGTGAGGATAACCATGAATATTCCGATGGTGGACCTGAAGGTCCAGTACAATTCCGTAAAAGATGAGATTGACCGGGGTATCCTGGAGGCGCTTGAGAAGACACAGTTCATTCTTGGCCCAAATGTGACGGCGTTCGAGGAAGAAGCTGCGGCGTTTCTCGGCGTAAAACATGCCATAGGAGTGGCTTCCGGAACCGATGCCCTTCACCTTGCCCTTGCCGCAGCCGGCATCAAGGAGGGCGATGAGGTTATAACGTCTCCCTTTACCTTTATCGCCACTGCCGAGGCCATCCGGTACGTGGGTGCGGTGCCTGTTTTTGTCGATGTAAAACCCGACAGTTTCAACATTGATCCCGCAAAGATTGAAGCGGCCATAACTCCGAAAACCCGCGCTATCCTTCCTGTTCATATCTTTGGCCAACCGGCCGATGTGTCGGCCATCCAGGCCATTTGCACCAAGCACGGTCTTCTCATGATAGAGGACTGCGCCCAATCTTTCGGCGCTGACGTAAATGGCCCCATGACCGGTTCTTTCGGGGCGTTCGGCGCATTCAGTTTTTTCCCCAGCAAGAATCTTGGCTGCTACGGAGACGGGGGGCTCATCACCACGTCCTGTCCTGAACTGGCCGAACAGGTTAAAGTCCTCCGCAACCACGGGAGCAAGATTCGTTATCATCACTCGGTCATCGGTTTCAATAGCCGTCTCGACGAGATCCAGGCGGTGATTCTGCGGGTTAAGCTCAAGCATATCCGGGAATACAACGAAGGGCGCCGCCGCGTGGCGCACCTCTACAGCAATCTGCTGGCCGACGCCGGTGTTGTCACGCCTTTCGAGGACGGCACTGGGACCCATATTTATCACCAATACACGCTTCTTACCGACCGCCGTGATGCCATTATGAAGGCCCTTGCCGACGCGGGCATTGCTTCGGCGGTTTACTATCCGATTCCGCTCCACAAGCAGGATGTCTTTGCTCCCGATTACGCAGGGGTGGTGCTCCCCGTGGCCGAGGACGTTTCTTCGCGCTGCATGTCCCTTCCCATTTTCTCCGAGATGACGGATGAGCAGGTCCGGCGGGTCGCTGAAGTTCTGAAGTCGGTCAGGTAGCCGGAACCAGACAATTTTTTTGTGGTTGAAAGGGAGAGACGCCCTCAGTGGGCGTCTCTTTGTATTCACATGGATACAGGAATGAAAAAACGCGTAATGATCGTGGCCGGCGAGGCCTCAGGAGATCTCCATGGCTCGAATCTGGTAAGAGAGGCCTTGCGGCTTGATCCCTCTCTTTCCTTTTACGGCGTCGGCGGTCCGCATATGCGGGAAGCGGGTGTTGATACCATCGTCGATTCATCCGAGATGGCCGTTGTGGGGCTGGTGGAAGTCCTGGCCCATTTCGGGGTCATTTACCGGGCTTTCTCGACCTTAAAACGGGAGATAAAGTCCAATCCGCCGGATCTCCTTATCCTCATTGACTACCCCGATTTCAATCTGCTTGTGGCGCGGGTGGCGAAGCGGGCAGGGGTAAAGGTTCTCTATTACATAAGCCCGACGGTGTGGGCCTGGCGCAGCGGCAGAGTGAAGACCATTGCCCGTTACGTGGATCACATGGCGGTGCTGTTTCCTTTCGAAGTACCCTTTTACGAAAAAGAGGGGGTGCCGGTCACCTGCGTGGGGCATCCTCTGGCAGATAAGGTTTCTCCCTCCATGTCCCGTGCCGGGGCCCAGGCGGCCTTCGGGATCGACCCAGAGCGACGGGTTATTGGACTCTTCCCCGGAAGCAGGCATGGAGAAATATCCCGCTTACTTCCCGTTATTCTTGAGAGCGCGAAACTGCTCCAGAAACGCTATCCCGGCATCCAGTTCATTCTTCCGCTTGCATCGAGCCTTGCCGACGGGGACATCTACCCCCAACTGGCGGAGTCTGGCCTGGATGTGGTTGTTGCCAGGGACAAGATTTACGACGTGATACAGGTATGCGATGCCGTTGTAACGGTGTCGGGGACTGTTGCCCTTGAAGTTGCCCTGATGGGGGTGCCGATGGTGATTATCTATACGGTTTCTCCCCTTACTTACGAGATCGGGAAGCGGCTCATCCGGGTGAAGAATGTTGGTATCTGCAACATTGTGGCCGGTGAGCGGGTAGTGCCCGAGCTGATCCAGCATGAAGTCACTGCCGATCGCATTACCGCGGAGATCGGCCACTATCTGGATGATGCCGGTTATACCGCGGAGACAAAGGTGAAGCTTGACGAGGTCAAGAAGAAGCTTGGTGCCGGGGGATGTTCGGAGCGGGTGGCCGGACTTGCCCTGGAACTGCTGGGGAAGTCAAACTGATGGAAACCTTCAAGCGTATCCTGTACTACAGCCGGCCCTATGGATGGCGGATTGCCATTTCCATGATAGCTTCTTTTGCCGTTGGCGGCACCGATGCGGCAATCGCCTATATGGTAGAACCCCTGCTGAAGAAGATTTTCAGCGAAAAGGACACGATGATTTTCGTCCTGCTGCCGGTGGCGGTGATTATCGTATTCCTTCTTCGGGGGATAGCCCGCTATATTCAGGAATATTACATCCGTACCGCCAGTCAGCTTGCCATTCAGGATATCCGCAACGAACTCTATCGCAAGCACATGGATCTGTCGCTGCGGTATTTCTTCGACAATCCCGTGGGGATGCTCATGTCGCGCATCATGAGCGATGTGGGGCAGATGCAGCAGGGGGTAGCCAACGTAATCACCGGGCTGCTGCGCGACGGGGTCACCGCCATCGGACTGCTGGGAGTCATTTTCTACCGTGATTGGCAGTTGGCTCTCATCACGTTTATTGTGCTGCCAGTGACCGCGATTCCCACCCAGAAAATTGGCAGGAGGATCAAAATCCTCGCAAAACAGTCCCTTGAGCAGATGGGGGAAATTACCAGCATCCTTCAGGAGACTTTTACCGGTATCAAGGTGGTCAAGGCGTTTCGCCTGGAGCAGAGGGAAGTCGAGCGGTTCAATCGAACGAATTACACGATGTACCGCAATCTCCGTAAAAGCATTAAATATGCGGCTCTCCATACGCCGGTTATGGAAGTAATCACCTCCCTGGGGGTGGCCGGGGTAATCTGGTTCGGCGGCAGGAGGGTGATGACCGGGGAACTATCGGCGTCGGAGTTTTTTTCCTTTTTGACGGCAATGGTAATGCTCTATTCCCCCATCAAGAAGGTGCTCAGTGCATACAATACCGTCCAGCAGTCGGTGGGGGCGGCCGAACGTGTCTTTGATGCCCTTGACCAGAGGCCCGAGGTGGAAGATCCGGCAGAACCGGTCGCGTTCGGAAAATCGAAGGGTGATGTTGAACTTCGCAATGTCTCTTTCCGCTACAACGACGAAGAGGTGCTGCGCAATGTTTCGCTGAAAGCAGGCCGCGGAGATGTCGTGGCCCTCGTGGGCCCTTCCGGGGCGGGCAAGACCACCATCATGTCGCTCATACCCCGCTTTTACGACGTAACCGGCGGCGAGGTGCTTATCGACGGGGTTGATGTGCGGCGGTTGCGCCTCGACGACCTGCTGCGCCAGATAGCCCTGGTGGATCAGGAAACGGTTCTTTTCAACGAAACGATTGCCAACAATATCCGCCTCGGCTGTTCCGATGCTTCCGTTGAGGATGTTGAGCGGGCCGCGCGGGCGGCATTTGCCCACGACTTCATTATGGAAATGCCTGATGGTTATGAAACGAACATAGGCGACAGGGGGGTAAGGCTTTCTGGCGGCCAGCGCCAGCGTCTCTGCATTGCCAGGGCTATTCTCAAGGATGCCCCGATTCTGCTTCTGGATGAGGCAACGAGCGCGCTGGATACCGAAAGCGAGCATATGGTGCAGAAGGCCCTTGCCAACCTCATGCAAAACAGAACCACTTTCGTCATTGCGCACCGGCTCTCCACAATCCTCCATGCTGACCGCATCGTGGTTATAGAAAAGGGGGAAGTGGTGGAGGTGGGAACAAACGACGAACTCCTGGCCCGCGACGGGCTTTACCGCAAGCTCTATGATATGCAGTTCAGCAGGGATGGCGTAAGCTAGAATTGCCGGCATGGAAGTGTGGTAAGGGCGGTTTCAATGTTCTTTCTGATTTATGACATACTGCTGATCCTTGTTGCTCCCCTCATTTTGATCCACCATGTGTGGCGGACAGTGAGCCGCGGCCGAAGTTTCGCCGGTTTCGGGGAGCGATTCGGTTTTATCCCCGCCGGGAAGCTAGCCGAAATTTCCGGCAAGGGGCCAGTTTGGGTCCACGCGGTTTCGGTCGGGGAAACCATGGCGGTGAAGCCACTGTTGCGAGAGATGAAGCGCCGCTTCCCCGAACGGTCCATCGTCCTCTCCTCGGTTACCGAAACCGGACGCTCGGTGGCAGTGACTATCCCTGAAGCTGATGTTGTAATCTATTTTCCGTTTGATTTCGGATTCGCCGTTTCCAGAGCGTTGAAGCTGGTGTCACCATCGCTGGTCATTGTGGTTGAGACGGAGATCTGGCCCAACTTCCTCCGCCACGCCCGTCGCAGGGGCATTCCCGCCGTGATGGTCAACGGCCGCATTTCTGACCGCTCATTTCCCCGATATCTCAAATTTTCCTGTTTTTTCTCTCCCATTCTGGCCGAACTCTCCGCTCTCTGTATGCAGAGCGATGAGGATGCGCGGCGAATTGTCGCTATCGGCGCTCCGGCCGAGCGGGTTTTTGTGGCCCGTAATCTCAAGTACGACCTGCCGGTTAAGGATCTCGGACCGGCTGCCCGTGACGAATTGCGCCGCCTTTATCGCTTGCCCGAAGGGTTGCGTATTCTGACGGCCGGCAGCACCCATGCCGGAGAGGAAGAAGCCGTCGTGGCAACCTATGCCCGGCTTCTGGCAGATTTTCCGGGGCTTTTCCTTGTTCTGGTCCCGCGTCACCCGGAGCGGGCCGCCGAGGTGGCCGCACTCATCGAAGGGAAAGGGATTCCCTTTGTCCGGCGCTCGGCCCTCAACGGGCCAAGGGCGCCGGAGGCGGGTGGGGTGCTTCTGGTGGATACCATCGGCGAGCTCATGAACCTGTATGCCCTATCTAACGTGGTGTTCGTGGGGGGAAGTCTTGTCCCCGTGGGGGGGCACAATCTCCTTGAGCCTGCGTCGGTCGGTGCGCCGGTTTTGTTCGGTCCGCACATGCATAATTTTCGCGAAATTTCAGCTCTGGTGCTTACATCTGGTGCCGGTGAACAGTTTCAGGACCGCGAAGGCATGGAGGCGGTGCTTCGTCGCCTTTTGACCGATGAGCACGCACGGAAGCACATGGGAGAAAACGGCATCCGCCTCATGATGGAGCAGGGTGGCGCCGCTGCCAGGCATATGGATATTATTGAGCCGCTTATTGAACCAGGCAGCGAGGGCGTTAGATAGCCAACTATCTCACCACCCAGGATAACCAATGTCATTAGAAAGATATTTCCGCAGCCTGGTTTCCGGAGAGAGGAAGGGGTTTGCAGACCGGCTGGTTCTGGCATTCCTGACGGTCCTCTCCGTCCCCTACGGGATAGTTGTCCGGTTGCGGGCATTTGCGTATGCACGGGGTATACTGGGTGTCAGGCGCCTGGACCGGCCCGTTATCTCCGTGGGGAATATAACCGTTGGTGGGACCGGCAAGACCCCCATGACGGCACATCTGGCTCGCCTTCTCATGGCCAGCGGCAAGAGGGTTGCAGTCATCTCACGTGGATATGGCGGGTCGCTTGAAGGGCAAACCCGCATTGTGTGCGATGGGCAGACCCTGTTCCTCTCTGCCGCCGAGGCCGGAGACGAGCCGGTACATCTCGCCACGGCGGTGCCGGGGCTTATGACGGTCATAGGCACTGATCGTTATGCCGCGGGTCTGCTGGCTCAAGAAGAGCTTAATCCCGACTTTTTCATCCTTGATGACGGATTTCAGCACCTGCGGCTTCACCGTGATCTGAACATTCTGCTCATGGATTGCCGTGCTCCCTTCGGCAATGGCCGCATGCTGCCGGCGGGCCTGCTGCGGGAGCCGGAATCCGCCCTCAATCGGGCCGATCTGGTGGTTTATACCCGATGTCCCGATGTTGGTGCGCCGCCAGTGGTGCATGGGGCTATACCCTCATGCCGGGCCGGACATTCCCTGGCAGGAGTGGAACTTCTGCCGGGTGGCGTGCGGCAGGAATTTGCGGTGCTGCATGGCAGGAAGGGAATCGCCTTTGCCGGCATTGCCGATCCCGAGGCGTTTTTCGCCGCACTTGGGGAGCAAGGCCTGGACCTCGTCGCAACGGTTTCCTTTGGCGATCACTGTTCCTATGGAGAGCCTGAAATTGCGCGGCTTGTGGATAAATGTCGCATTTCCGGGGCCGATTACCTCATAACCACCGGCAAGGATGCGGTGAAGCTGGGTGCCGTTCTGGAGCGGCTCGGCAATGTCTATGCGGCGGTTCTGGAGATGCGCCTTGCCGATCCCGCATGCCTTGAAAAGGCCCTTGATATAGTGCTTTAAAAGGAGATGTCACCTATGGCATTATCTGAAGAATTGCTTGCTGTTCTTGCCTGCCCCGTTTGCAAGGGTGGGGTTCGTATTGCTGAGGATGGTTCAGGGCTTATCTGTCCGGAGTGTCGCCTGAAGTATCCCATTCGCGACGAGATACCGGTAATGCTGGTTGACGAGGCGACAGGGGTTGATGGACAGGAACTGGAGACAGGGGAGCGGTAAACGCTGTGAATATAAGGCAGGATAAGATCAATAACATCCTTGTCCGCTCCACCAACTGGATTGGCGATGCGGTCATGACCACGCCTGCGCTGCGGGCCATACGGGAAAGTTTCCCCGCTGCCCGCGTGACGATTCTTGCCAATGGGCTCGTGGCGCCGCTGTTTACCTCCCATGACGCAGTTGACGATGTAATCGTCTATGATCGCAAAGGTGTCCACGGGGGCTTTGGGGGGAAACTCAGGCTTGCGCGGGAATTGAACTCAAGGAAGTTTGATCTGGCGATTCTCCTTCAGAACGCCATTGATGCTGCGCTCATAGCCTGGCTTGCCCGGATTCCCCGGCGCATGGGATACCGCACCGATGGGCGCGGTTTGCTCCTGACCCATGGGGTTTCTGTCAGCGAGGATATTCGCCGCCTCCACCATGTGGAGTATTACCTGAACATGCTCGGCCGGTTTGGCATTACCACCGGCGACAAAAGCCTTAACCTCTGCACGACTCCCGGTGAAGACCTCGCCATGGCGGAATTGCTGGCCGGGCATGGCGTCGGGAAGGGCGACTTTCTCCTCGGGATAAACCCCGGGGCTTCCTATGGCGCAGCCAAGCGGTGGTACCCCGAACGTTTCGCCGCCGTAGCCGACGACCTTGCCCGACGCTGGGGAGCCAGGGTTGTGGTGACCGGCGGGCCTGGTGAAGCGGATACAGCCGCCGATATCGCAGCGGCCATGACTTCCCCGTGTCTCGTCATGGCAGGCAAGACTTCGGTGCGTGAGTTGATGGCTCTCATCAAGCGCTGCGATTTTTTTGTCACCAATGACTCAGGACCAATGCACATTGCTGCCGCCTTCGGTCTCCCGCTCGTGGCAGTGTTTGGCCCCACCGACCATACAACCACCTCCCCCTGGTGCGACACGGCAGCCATCATCCGCCGCGACACCGACTGCGCCCCGTGCCTTTTGCGGGAGTGCCCCACGGACCACCGGTGCATGACGGCGGTGACAGTGGAGGATGTGGTGGGAGTGGCTGAAGAACTGCGTAAGAAACTTAATTGCCGCGTACAGGCACAGTCAGAGCGTTCCCGGTGAAGCTGGCGTTCTGTCTTTTTAAGTTTTTCCCCTATGGCGGATTACAGAGAGATTTTCTCCGAATTGCCCAGGCATGCCATGCCCGGGGCCATGCCATCCACGTTTATACCATGGCGTGGGAGGGTGAGCAGTTACCCCAATTCAACGTGCATATCCTTCCGGTAAAAGGTTTTACAAACCATGGGCGCTGCCAGTCCTTTTCCGGTTTGCTTGCCAAAGAGCTGGAAAAAGGGAGCTTCGATGCCGTGATCGGGTTTAACAAGATGCCCGGACTCGACGTTTACTTTGCGGCAGACCCTTGTTTCGTCTCTAAATATGCCGGGAAATCCATCTTGTCCCGCTTAACCGGTCGCTATCGCGTTTACGGTGCCATGGAACGGGCGGTTTTCGACAGGGACGCCAATACAAAGATTCTCCTTCTGACGGAAGAGGAAAAGCAAAACTATATCCGTTATTACCAAACGCCGGCTGAACGATTTTATCTTCTGCCGCCCGGCATTAATCCATCTGATTATCAGTTGTCAAATCCCGAAGAGGTCCGCAGGCAAATTCGTCAGCAACTAGGAGTCGGTGAGCAGGACCTGCTCCTTTTGATGGTTGGCTCAGGGTTCAAAACAAAAGGAGTTGATCGTTCAATCAGGGCTTTGGCTTCATTGCCGGCTGAACTGCGGAGCCGGGTCCGGTTATTTGTGGTGGGCAGGGGCGATTCGGTTCCTTTCGAAAAATTGTCTTCCAAACTGGGGGTGTCACGGCAGGTTACTTTCCTGGGGACCAGAAACGATGTGCCGGCCTTTCTCGTGGCGGCCGATGTTCTGCTGCACCCTTCATATACCGAAGCAGCGGGAATGGTTTTGCTGGAAGCGATGTTGGCCGGGTTGCCGATACTCTGCTCGGAAGTGTGCGGCTACGCAATGCATGTGAGTAATGCCGGGGCGGGGCTGTTGATTCCTGAGCCATTTGAGCAACGGGCGATGGATAATCTCTTGCTGCGCATGCTTGCTGCTGCCGAGGAGAGGAAGTGCTGGAGCCGCAATGGCCTGGATTATGTGGCCAAAACGGATATCTCCAGTTTGCCGGACAAAGCAGTTAATATTATCGAGTCCGTTACAAGGTGAGTATATGGTTGTTCTCGAACTAGCCGAAGAGTTGCAGGCGCTTTTCCCCGGCCCGGATGCTTTTGACCGGATTCTGGCCCTGGACGGCCGGCTCTTCAGGAAGTTTGCTGCCCGTAGAACTCTGAGGGTAGAGTTGGCCGGCAAAGGTTATTTTATCAAGATCCATCTGGGGGTCGGCTGGAGGGAGATTTTCAAGAATCTGATTTATCTGCGCCGTCCAGTTCTTGGCGCAAGGGATGAATGGCGCGCTATTCAGCGCCTCGAAGAGCTGGGTGTTGCCACGATGAAAATTGCCGGTTTTGGTGAGCGGGGTGGAAACCCGGCGTGCCGACAATCTTTTCTGATAACTGAAGAACTGTGTAACACCATCAGCCTTGAGGATTTCTGCAAGCCTTGGCAGACTGATCCGCCTCCGGTATCCCTGAAGCGCTCCCTGATTGAAAAGGTGGCGAAAATTGCCAGACAGTTGCATGAAAATGGCGTGAACCACAGAGATTTTTATATTTGTCACTTTCTGCTGGATGAAACTTCCCTTGTGGAGCCCTTTACGGCCGAAAGACTGAAGCTGTTTCTCATCGATCTGCATCGGGTGCAGATCCGCAGCAAAACCCCACGGCGTTGGATCGTAAAAGATGTTTCCGGGCTGTTTTTCTCCAGCATGGATTTGGGACTGACGCGCCGGGATTTGTTCAGATTTATGAAAATTTATCGGGGAAGGGAATTACGGAGCATCCTTTCCCAGGAACACTCTTTCTGGGCCTCCGTCGTGGGGCGGGCCTTCAAGCTTTATCAAAAGACACATCGGCGCATGCCGAGTGTAAACCTGTCGCCAAGCAAAGTGGAGGGTGCACGGTCATGAAGGAACTGAAGCTGTACTGGTCAACCAGTTTGCAGAATGGCCGGAAAAATTTCGGCGACTGGCTCTCTCCCGTCCTGGTTGAGGCCCTTTCCGGAAGGAAGGTCGTACACGCCCGGCCCAATAAATGCGACTTGATGGCCCTTGGCAGTATCTTGGCCAAGGCCAGGAATCATTTCTGGAACAGAAAAATAGATATTTGGGGTTCGGGGCTTATTGAGGATATAGGGCAATTCAACAGCCCCCATCGCATCCATGCTGTCCGTGGGTGGAACACGGCCCGCTCGATACGCAACCGGAACATCAGCGTCGTTGGCGACCCGGGACTGCTGTGCGATATGCTGGTTCCGGAGAATGTGATAAAGACCAAGACCGCGGCCATCGGTCTCATTCCCCATTATGTCGATCAGGACAATCCGCTGCTGCATGAGTTTCTGCGCACCAATTCCGGTGTCAAATTGATAGACGTATTTTCAGAAACGCGAGATTTTATTACGCAGGTGGCCCAATGTGACGTGGTGCTTTCCTCCAGTATGCACGGACTTATCACCGCGGATGCCCTGGGGGTGCCCAATGCATGGATTCGGCTTTCCGGCAAGGTGTGGGGAAGAGATTTCAAGTTTGCAGATTACTACAGTGTTTACGGCTTCAGTGACATTTCCCCCTTTCCTTTTACCGGTACGACTTCCAAGGAAGATGTCTTGAAATTGATCGATACGTACAGCCGGCCGGGGCTGACGCGGATAAAGGAAGATCTGGTAAGGGTGTTCCCGTTCAAAAAGTAATCTTGGTTGTGTTCTCCCCTGGCCTTTTAAGTGTGGGGATGTGATTACAATGGTGGTGGTATAAACTTGAAAAAACAGTTGAACTCGGGCCGGATCCCATCAGATAGCAACAAAATGCCAGTTACCGCTCCCGTTGCGCTCAATGATTTCCTGGGGGGAATTTATATCACTCTCACTTTTGCTGAGAAGGTGGGAACTCTTGATGCTTTTGCGCGATTTGTGAGAGGTTTGGCAGGCAGAGATTGTGTCGATATACTTAAAGAGATTGTGGCTGTGCCTGTCGGTTCCGGGTGGGAATTTGAACTGCGAACCACGCTTTCTCCAGTGCCAGGGGTGATAAAGGGACGGTCGCTGCAGCATTTTCTGGCAAGCCTGTATTCTGATTTTTTGACTATTATCGGCCGTTCTGACTGTCTGCGTTTTTATAGACTCTTCACCGGATGCCGACGGCTGAAGGATGAAAAGCCGACTTTACGCGCAGTCGAGCGGGAGGCCATACAGATCGCCACGAAGAGGTGGCGGAAGGATGCCCGGCGGTCACTGGCCGGCAATGACTCCTTTGTGGCCGGACGGGAATGCGGGTTCCGCATTCACCGCATGGCCACGCCCGAGGCCGAACGTGCCCTTGCCCTGCTTCTGCCTGACCCCGACAAGATTTTTGAAGAGGGGGACCCCCTGAGCGGGCGAGGCAGCGGGTGCAGCAGCGTGCGGGTTCATATTGGTGACGGCACATATTTTCTCAAGCGTTACGACTGTCGTGGACCAGGGTATCGCATCAAGAATGTTTTCCGGCGCTCGCGGGCACTTAAGGTCTGGATTGCGACCTGGGGATTTCTTGCGCGAAACCTGCCGGTCCCTCGCCCTTTGCTCTTTCTTGAGGAGCGGCATTTCAGATTGCTGGGCCGCGCTTATATCCTCAGCGAGTTCCACGATGGGGCAGAGCGCCTCATGAATTTGTGGCCGCTGTTGCAGGATCGGGACAAGGACCGCGTTCTGATCAAATCTGCCATGCTGTTGGGAAAGGTCAATCGTCTTAATTGCATTCACGGCGATACCAACTGGGATAACCTTTTGATTACAGACAAAAGTCGCTTTGACCTGATTATGGTTGATCTTGACTGCGCCAAAATCCCTTTCCGATTGAGCCCCGCCAGGGCACTTCGGGATATTCAGCATTTTGTGCGCGATTTGTGCCGGGAGAAAAACGCCGGTTGCGGCAAGAAAGAATTCTTCGTCCAACTATGGCGGCGGTGGTATCTGTCTGTGTAGCGAGTTTTACTTGGTGATGTTAGGGCGTTAGGCGGTCCTGTCTAGCGGAATTACTTATTAACAAGCACATTGATTATTTACCCCCCCCTCAGTCCCCCCTATTGAATAGGGGGGAAGCCGAAGGCAGGGGGGTAAGATGCACTGTCGAGTGGTCATGTTTCGTCTTAGGCCAGGAGAGAAAATGATAAATGTCCTGCAAATTGTAAAAGAATTTCGAGGTAATCATCATTTATTTAATGAATTATTCCCTTTAGATCCTGCCAAGTATTGTGTCACGGTTTGTTATCTGACAGGGAAAAATAACGGTGATAATCTTCTCGAGAAATATGTTGATGAAGTGATATATCTTGATATGAAAGAATCAGATATTAAATGGTACAATTTGTTTTCAGTAAACAAAATAAAAAAAATAATTGATGTGAAAAATATAGACATAATTAATTGCCATAGGCATAGAGCTACATTGATAGGTGTTGCAGCTTCAGCAATGTCAACAAAATCGCCAAGTGTTTTTTCAACAATTCACGGTTTTGACAGAAAATCAACTATTCGTAGAAAATTCATTGATTTCTTTTTTTATAGAAAATTAAAAGGATTGATCTTGGTCGCTGAAGCTTTGCGACCGTTTGTTCTTATGAATAATTGGGCGTTGGTACCCTCTAAGTTGCATACTGTTTATAATGGCAGTAGTTTTTCTCGGTTTTTGAATCCCGTGGAAAAACAACTGATAAGAAAAACTATATTACCTGCTATATCCGATGGCTTCTGGTTCGGGACCGCTGGTCGGCTTGTCCCGGTGAAGAATCATGTGGGATTAATACATGCGTTCAACCATGTTGCACGCCAAATGGCTAATTGCCATCTACTTATTGCAGGCAGAGGGCCGCTGGAGAAATATTTAAAGGAACTTGTAGATGAGTTAGGGTTGGCGTCGCAAGTTCATTTTCTGGGTTATCGCACTGATATTCCTGAAATTTTAAAAACGCTCGATGTTTTCGTCTTACCATCGCGGCGTGAAGGGTTACCTATGGCGTTGCTTGAAGCCATGGCGTCGGGGCTGCCAGTTGTTGCCAGTCGGGTCGGTGGAATTCCAGAAATTCTGGAAGGGTGTGATGCTGGTATGCTTGTAGACCCAATGGATACAGATGCTTTGGCTACCAAAATGCTCGAAATGGCTCATATGCCAGCGGAACAACTGCACAAGATTGGCATGTTGGCGAAGCATCATGCAGTTGAGCGCTTCTCAGCTAAAGCGATGGTTGATGGTTACGATAAAATTTTCAGTCTGCATTAGATCAGCAACTTACTGCATAAATATCGAGATACATCGAAGTGTTATTTCTAGTATCTCTACTTTTAAACCCTGGTGAGAGAGTATAGCGGTGTGGCGCTTAACGGGTAAAAAACTTTATTTTTAGTTGTTAACAAAATACCGCAACTTTTAGATCCAAAGAACGGAGTACATAAGCAGGTGCATAGTTCGAACGATAGAAAAAATACGATTAAGTGGCTGTACTGGTTCATGCTCCTGAATGGAGTTATGGCCATGGGGGTGGGTTGCCTCTATCTCAATGCGACAAAGCTCCCCACCGACCTGATGGCAAAGGTTTTTCTGGCAACGGCATTTCCTTCCCATTTTTTTACCCTGTCTTTTCTTGCCTTTTCGCTGCTGTTTGTTATTGGCATGCTCTGGCCCAACCGAAGGGTTGTGACGGCACTGGCCATACTTTCGGGGATGGCGCTGCTTGTTTTCCTCCTGATAGATGGTGGCGTCTACTCGCTTTATCGCTTTCACCTCAACGGGATGGTGTGGAATCTCGTTACCAGCGGTGTGGCGGGTGAAGTTTTGTCGCTTACGTGGGTTACATGGGCAACATTTATTGTTCTGCTGGTTTTTCTCCTGTGCGTGGAAGTATTCTCAGCCCGTCTCCTCTGGCGCAAACTTGACCGTTTCCGGTTCGGGGTGCCGGTATTGCTCCTGGTGCTGGTGCTCGTCGGTGGATCGCATTTAATGCATGCCTGGGCGGATTTTGTCCAGCATGTGCCGATTACGCGGACCGTTCGTATGCTGCCGGGATACAAGCCCGTTACCATGAAGCGCCTGATGAGGAGTTTCGGATTTGTCCCCGCGAAAAGGGTTGCCCAACTTCAGGTTGAAGAGGGGAGCGGGCTTGTCTACCCCCTTGAAACTCTGAAGTTTTCCGCGCCTGCCCGGCCATATAACCTGTTGATGATCGTTATTGACAGCTGGCGCTACGACATGCTCGGACCTGACACAACGCCGAATATCTGGAAGTTGGCTTCCGAAAGCTGGATCTTCGATCAATACTACAGCGCCAGCAATTGTACGCGCTTCGGTATCTTTTCACTTTTTTACGGTATTTATGGTACATACTGGCATGCTTTCCTGGCTGAACAGCGTGGTCCGCTGCTGGTCTCCGAGCTGAAAAAACGCGGTTACGAGATGGGAATTTTTGCCAGTGCTCCCCTGTCAAACCCGGAGTTTCACCGCACCGTATTCGTCGATGTAATGGATAAGGTGCAGATTCGTCAGGAGGGGAAGCGGGGAATAGACCGTGATCAGGAGATTACCCGCAAAATGGTGCGATTCCTCGGGGAGCGCAACCGGCAGAATCCATATTTCGGTTTCCTTTTCTACGATGCCACCCATTCGAAGCAGTTCCCGGATTCGTTTGCACTCCATAAACCGTACATTGACCAGGTCAACTACCTGACTCTTGACAAGAACAAGGACCCGAAACCGTACATAAACTCTTATAAGAACTCTCTGGCGTTCGTCGACAGCAATGTCGGAGAGGTTCTGGCTGCTCTGAAAAGCAAGGGAGAGCTTGAGAATACCATTGTTGTGATAACCGGCGACCATGGTGAGGAGTTCAATGACCTGAAGCTGGGTTACTGGGGACATAACGGCAATTTTTCCCAGTACCAGACCCGCACTCCGTTTGTCATTCGTTATCCTGGGCAAAAATCCCGCCATTTTAGTCATCTGGCCACGAGTCTTGATGTCGTTCCGACTCTGATGAGGGATTTGTTCGGTTGCAGTACTGACCCATCCCGCTACAGCAACGGAACATATCTGACGGACCGCGGGCATCGCCCCTTTGTGCATGTCAGTACCTGGGATGCATTCGCACTTATTGACCGGAAAAGGATATGTATAGTCGAAAACAAGGGGACGACGGATATTGTCGATTGCAGCTACAATGAGCTCCCTGGAGAAAGAATGGATGTTGGTCTCTCAAAAACCGTCATGGAGGGAATGAGCCGGTTCCATCTCCGCCGGTAATGGGGGGGGCGGGGTGAGGGGTACCAGTGCTGTCACTGGTGAAAATGGCGCTTAAGGAATTTTTATGGATTTATCAGTAGTCGTACCGGTAAAAAATGAAGAAGAGAACATTGTTCCGCTCATCGATGAAATTCGCAAGGCACTGGATGGGATGGATTATGAGATAGTGTATGTGGATGATGGCAGTACCGATGGCACTTTGATGCGTCTGCACGAAGTCGCCGGTTCATTCCCACGGCTCAGGGTGATTCGCCATAAAAACAGTTGCGGCCAGAGCACCGCCGTGCTGACAGGAGTCAGGCATGCTCGCGGTAACTGGATTGCGACCCTTGACGGAGATGGTCAGAATGACCCGGCTGATATCCCCGGGATGTTTGAGAAGGTGAAAGACTGTAAGGACTCCGGAGCAAAATCCCTTGTTTGTGTCTGCGGGTATCGCCGCACACGCCGGGATACCTGGTTGCGGCGGATTTCTTCGCGGGTTGCCAACGGAGTTCGACGCGGGTTGCTGAAGGACGATACTCCCGATACCGGTTGTGGCCTCAAGGTCTTTTCGCGGGAGGTTTTCCTGTCGCTTCCATATTTTGATCACATGCATCGCTTCCTGCCGGCGCTTTTCCTCAGGAATGGAGGCGCCGTGGTTTCCTTTGAGGTGAATCACCGGGAGCGAACCCGCGGGATTTCCAAATATGGCTTGTTCAATCGTCTTTGGGTCGGCATTGTTGACATCATCGGAGTCGCCTGGCTGCAGCGGCGTTCAAGAATACCTGAAATAATCGAGGAATAAGATATTTATGGAATCCAGCAGGGTGTGGCTTGCAGTTGGTTTTTTGGGACAGGCTCTTTTCACCATGCGCTTTGTTGTGCAATGGCTGCAAAGCGAGCGCATGCGTCGCAGCGTGGTGCCAGAGGCCTTTTGGTACTTCAGCGTGTTTGGGGGGCTCACACTGCTTGCCTATTCGATTCATCGCCGTGACCCGGTATTTATTGTCGGGCAGGCTTCGGGCCTGTTCATCTATCTGCGCAATCTTTATTTCATAATTCGTGAAAGAAAGAGATTGAACGCATATGCGGATCATTCCGCGGATTGATTAGCTCGTGTATGGGTTTTAATGTGAAAAACGCCGGGAAGGTAAAGTTTTGGAATCAACGATTGACTTGAAGCCGGGAAGTGTCAACCCCCGGCATGTGTTCTTGCTCCTCGCCGGTTATTTCGTTCTGCATCTGCTGTTTCGATGTTTTGTTTCAGACAGTCTGGAACTGGATGAGGCTGAACAGCTTCTGCTTACGCAGGAACTCCGCCTTGGCTACGGCTCGCAGCCTCCCCTGTATACCTGGCTGCAGGCCGGATTTTTTTCCATTTTCGGGACCGGCGTCTTTGCCCTGGTGGTGGTCAAAAACATCCTCCTTTTTCTGACCAGTTTCTTTGTGTTTTCCAGTGCAAAGGAAATTACCAATGACAATAACCGCGCAGTAATTGCGATGGTATCGCTGTTTATGATTCCCCAGTTTTTCTGGGAATCGCAGCGCGATCTCACTCACTCGGTACTGGGGACTACCATCGCTGCATGCACGCTGTTTGTTGCTGTACGTCTCTTCAAGACGGGACGGCTCAGGTATTACGTCTTGTTCGGATTCTGCGCCGGTGCAGGAATTATCTCCAAGTATAATTTCGGGGTTTTTCTCGTTGCGCTTCTGATCTCTGCGGCATCAGTGCGAAACTTACGGCCTCGATTATGTGACCGTAAAATTCTCATCAGTGTTGCGTGCCTTCTTCTGGTCATCACACCCCATCTTTACTGGGCAGCAACCAATGTCAAGGCTACCCTTTCCCAGGCTGACAAGTTCCAGATGGCACGCCCCATCGGCCTTTTCCAGTCTTATTCCATGGGACTGCAGAAGTTGGCAAAGGCGATAGCCGCATTTCTGGGAATGCTGCTACCGGTCTATGCCCTGTTCTTTTACCGCCGGGGAAGAGTTCTTCCTGCGGCAGGCGATGAGGGGGATTATGCCCTGCTGGTTAAGAGGATGCTCATTGCGGGGTTGTTTCTCTGCCTCCTGATGATACTGTTATTCAAGGTTACCGTGTTCAAGGACCGCTGGATGCAGCCGTTGCTGTTCGCCACCCCTGTATATCTGGCAACGCTTTTCTGGACGAAACTGACCAATGCCCGCGGTTACTTTCGCTTTTGTTTCCTTGTTGCGGTGCTTGTGCTTCTGTTGATGCCCGGCCATACCATTTTCGCTTCCCGGTTCGGCACATACAACCGTCTGAATGCTCCCTATTCCGACTTGTCAGCCCAATTACGCCAGGCCGGGTTCAGGGAGGGCGTAATTGTTTCACAGAACAGGCTGACGGGTGGTAATTTGAGGATGGCATTCCCTGGCAGTGTTGTGCTTGCTCCGGAGGTTCCCCGGTTCGATTACCGGACCGGCTCTGACTGGCTTATTGTGTGGGACGCGACCAAGAATTCGGAGATGCCGGACAAATTGCGGAAATTTGCAGCAGAATTTGTTCCTGCCGACTTTAATGCGGTAGAGCCGCGCATAATTGAAGCAGCCAGTAAATATTCTACGGACCGCACGATGCGGCTCGGATTTATACTGTTCAGGAAAGACGCCCCATGAAAGTTCTAGTGGTAAAAGTTAGTGCTCTGGGTGATGTTATCCACGCCCTGCCGGTGCTCGACTATCTCCACCAGGCAGCGCCCGGAATCGAAATCGGCTGGGTCGTGGAAGAGGGGAACCGGGAGATTCTGGAAGGGCACCCCCTCCTCAGCAGGCTCCATATAATCCGGACAAAGGCGTGGCGCCGCGATCCCCTGTCAGATACTACCCGTCGGGAGATAGCAGCTGTTCGCCGGGATTTGCGCGAGGCGGGCTATGACATCGCCTTTGACCTCCAGGGCAATATCAAAAGCGGCATCATAACCTGGCTGTCGGGCGCAAGACGCCGTTACGGCTTTGATCGAGACGGTGTGCGGGAAACACCCAATCTGTTTTTCACCACCAACCAGGTACCCCTAAGGCGCCAGGACCATCATATTTCGCACCGCTCCCTCCGGGTGGTAAGTGTCCCTTTTGGACGTGACTATACGGGGATGACCATTGGATCCGACATCTTCACCTCCCCCGATGATGATGCCGCTGCCGAGGCTTTTTTGGCAACCCTCGACGACGGACTCGCTTTTCTCTTCCACAACGGCACCACCTGGACCACCAAACTCTGGCACGAAGGTGGATGGATCGATTTGGGGAGACGGGTACTCGAAAGGTTTCCGGATTCCTCCATTCTCCTGTCCTGGGGGAATGAGCAAGAGAAAGAGGTTGCGGAAAATATTGCCGCCGCAATCGGCAATGGCGTTCGGGTTTTGCCCCGGCTGACCCTCAAAGGGTTCTGCGCGCTGCTGAAAAAAGTAGACCTTGTCGTGGGGGGCGATACCGGCCCGATTCATATGGCCGCGGCGGTGGGAACTCCTACTGTTTCCTTCTACCGGGCTACCGATGGCATGCGTAATGGCCCGCGCGGCAATCACCATGTGGTTTTGCAGTCGCCTCTTGACTGCACCGCCTGCCTCCGCAAGACATGCGACAAGGATGCTTCCTGCCGTGCAAGCATCACGGCCGATCGCCTCATGGACGGCATCGAGAAGCTCCTGGCTCTACCCTTTCAATCGGTAGAGTGATGTGATAAACTGCACAACTTCTTCAATATTCAGATAAATCACAAGGATAGCCACCCATGTCCACGGTTCTCGTTACCGGCGCCGCCGGCTTTATCGGATTTCACCTCACGCAACGCCTCCTTGACCGGGGCGACAGCGTGGTGGGCCTTGATAATCTCAACGACTATTACGACGTAAACCTGAAATTGGATCGTCTCCGTCAACTGGAGGGACGCGAAGGGTTCCGCTTCGTTAGAGCGAGCCTTGCCGACCGCCCGGCGCTCGAAGCGCTCTTTGCCGGTGAGCAGTTCGATGTGGTGGTGAACCTGGCCGCCCAGGCCGGGGTCCGCTACTCGCTTCAGAATCCCCATGCATATGTGGACAGCAACCTGGTCGGTTTCATGAACATCCTGGAGGGATGCCGCCACCATGGCGTGAAGCATCTGGTTTATGCCTCTTCCAGCTCGGTTTACGGGGCCAATACGGCCATGCCCTTTTCGGTCCACCACAATGTGGATCACCCCGTCTCCCTGTATGCCGCAACCAAAAAGGCCAACGAGCTCATGGCCCATACCTATTCGAGCCTCTACGGCCTCCCCACCACCGGCCTTCGCTTTTTCACGGTCTATGGTCCGTGGGGCCGCCCCGACATGGCACTCTTCCTCTTCACCAAAGCGATCCTCGAAGGACGCCCCATCGACGTCTACAATCACGGGAAGATGCAGCGGGACTTTACCTTCGTCGACGACATCGTCGAGGGGGTGATGAGGGTCATGGACCGGACTCCGGAACCCAATCCTTCCTGGAGCGGAGATCGGCCCGATCCGGGGACCAGTTATGCTCCCTACCGGATCTACAATATCGGCAACAACAGCCCAGTGGAACTCCTGACCTTCATCGAAACCATCGAGAAGTGCATAGGGAAAACGGCAGAAAAGAACTTCCTACCCCTTCAGGCGGGGGACGTGCCGGCTACCTACGCCGATGTGGACGATTTGATGAAGGATGTCGGCTTCAAGCCGGCCACTCCCATCGGAGAGGGGATACGGCGATTCGTTGAGTGGTACCGTGGGTATTACAATGTCTGAGAGTGCGAAGGGAGTCGGGATGACGGTTCTTGTTACCGGAGGTGCGGGATACATCGGCAGCCATGTGGTTCGGCAGCTTTCCGAGGCCGGTTACACAGTGGTGGTCTATGACAACCTCTCCACGGGCTCTGCTGATGCCCTTGTTCATGGAGAGCGGCTTGTCGTGGGAGAACTGGCCGATTCAGCCCGGCTTGACGGACTTTTTGAAGAGTACGGCTTCAAGACGGTCCTCCACTTTGCCGCATCCATCGTTGCCCCTGAGTCCGTCAGCGATCCCATCAAGTACTACAGCAACAACACCCGCAATACCCTCAATCTTCTCACCGCCTGCGTGAAGCATGGGGTGGAACGGTTCATATTCTCCAGCACCGCCGCGGTTTACGGAATGCCTGAAAGCGGCATTGCCGCGGAGGAAAGCCCGACGGTTCCCATCAACCCATATGGTACGTCTAAACTCATGAGCGAATGGATGCTCCGGGACATTTGCGCCGCCCACGGCATGCGTTCCGTGGCGCTGCGCTACTTCAATGTGGCGGGGGCGGATCCCCTGGCACGCATGGGGCAGCGGACACCGGAGGCTACCCATCTCATCAAGGTATCCTGCCAGGCCGCATTGGGGATGCGGGACAAAGTATCCATTTTCGGCACCGACTACGCCACCCCCGACGGCACCGGCATCCGTGACTACATCCACGTTGAGGATCTGGCCTCGGCCCACCTGGCGGCCCTCGCCTATCTGGAGCGGGGAGGGGAGTCGACGCGGATCAATGTGGGTTACGGCAAAGGGGCCAGCGTCCGGGAAGTTATCAAGATGGTGCGCCAGGTTTCAGGTGTCGATTTCCCGGCCGAAGAAGCTCCCCGGCGGCCCGGTGACCCGGCAATGCTAGTGGCAAAGGCGGACCGGGCCGGATCGCTTCTGGGATGGACTCCGCGCCATGACGATCTCAGGACCATCGTTACCGATGCGTGGCGGTGGGAAAGCAAGATAAATAAAGGATAACCACATGATCAAGAGTATGACCGGCTACGGCAAGGCCGTGGTTGAAACGGAATCAGGGCGTACCACCGTCGAGATACGATCGGTTAACCACCGCTACGGAGAGGTGTTCGTAAAAATGCCCCGCTCGTTTCTTGCCTTTGAGAACGACGTGCGCAAAGCGGTCGGTGATCGCCTGAAGCGTGGTAAAATCGAGGTGTTTGTCCTGCGCGAAGAAGGTGTGGCCGGTCAGCATCAACCCATGGTGAATGTTCCTTTGGCCAGGGCCTACCGCGAAGCGTTCGACCACTTGCGTACCGAACTTGGGATTTACGACCCAGTGACCCTCCCTCTCATCCTGTCGCAACGGGACGTCCTTGCCGCCCGTGAGGAGGGTGGAGACGAGGAAATTCTCCGCGGCGAACTCCTTCAGGCGGTTCGCGGAGCCGTGGAAGCAATGGAGTCCATGAGGGTTCGTGAAGGCGAAGCGCTCTTCGCTGATCTTGCGGCACGTCGGCGGAGCCTCGCTACGCTCATCGAGCGGGTAGCCGAACGGGCACCTGCCGTGGTGGCTGAGTATGCCCAGAAGCTTCGTGAGCGGCTTGCCCAGCTTCTGGCCGATACGGCCCTTGACGAAGCGCGGCTTGCCCAGGAAGTGGCACTGCTGGCGGACCGCTGCGACGTGACCGAAGAACTGGTTCGCTTCCGGAGTCACCTGGTTCAGTTCGACGAAACCATCGCCCTTGCGGAGCCGGTGGGGCGTAAATTGGATTTTCTCATGCAGGAACTGAACCGTGAGGTTAATACCATCGGCTCCAAGGCCAACGACGCTTCCATGGCCGCCATTGTCGTGGAACTTAAGGCCGAAATGGAGAAGATTCGCGAGCAGGTACAGAACATAGAATAGGGACCGGGAATTATCATGAAACGCGAAGGAGTCCTCTATATTATATCGGCCCCTTCCGGGGCGGGGAAAACCACGCTCTGCAAGGAAATAATTGACATCTTTCCGCACCTCCGGCATTCTGTCAGCTACACGACGCGACAGCCGCGGCTTGGCGAAGTTCATGGGAAAGATTATTACTTTATCTCCCAGGATGAGTTCCGCCGCATGGTTATGGATGATGAGTTTGCCGAGTGGGCCGAGGTTCATGGCAATTGTTACGGAACCTCCATCCGAACCCTTGAAGAGTGTCGCAGTGCCGGAATTGACCTGATTCTGGATATTGATATCCAGGGTGCCCGCCAGCTGAAGCAGCGTTATGACGGCGGCGTCTATATCTTCATACTTCCCCCCAGTTACGAGGAACTTCGCCGACGCCTGAACGGCCGGTCCTCCGACAGCGACGACGTCATCAGCCGGCGCATTAACGCTGCTGCCGGAGAGATCCGCGAATCCCGCTGGTACGATTACATAATCGTCAACGATCAGTTCAGCCGGGCGGTCGAGGAACTCAAGTCGGTCATGGTTGCGGAACGCTGCAGAACCTCCCGCGTGCTTGAGGCTGTGACTGAGCTGTTCGATATCGGCTGATACAAGGTTTTGGGTCTGTTTAAAAGGGTTACCAGTTACCGGCCCTGAAATGCCGGGTTTTGAAAGGAGTAGTACAATGGCACGGGTTACCGTAGAAGATTGTCTCGAAAAGGTCGATAACCGCTTCCTTCTCGTCATGTTGGCTTCCAAGCGCGTCAAGCAGCTTTACAAGGGGGCTGCTCCCCTCATCGACAATAAGGCCGCCAATAAAAACGTGGTGGTATCGCTTCGCGAGATCGCAGTGGGTAAGGTCGGTTACGAGCTTACATCGCGCAAGGCCAAGTAATTAGGCTGTTTAAAGGGGCAGAAGCGTGAAGCTTCCGCCCTTTTTTTGTCCTTTTTCCCATGATAAGACTCAACGACATCCTCGATAAGGTGGTTTCTTACAACCCCGCGCCGGATCTGGACCTGGTTCGCAAGGCCTATGTTTATTGTGCCAAGGTGCACCAAGGGCAAACCCGTCTCTCTGGTGAACCTTATCTTGTGCACCCCATGGAAGTGGCGGGTCTGCTGGCTGACCTCCGGCTGGATGTTCCCACTGTCGTGACGGGGCTCCTCCACGACACCATTGAAGATACCCTCACCACCCGCGAGGAATTGGCGGGGGTGTTCGGCGAAGAGGTGGCCAATCTTGTTGAGGGCGTAACCAAGATCAGCAAAATTTATTTCAAGACCAAGGAAGAGAGCCAGGCGGAAAACTTCCGCAAAATGCTCCTTGCCATGGCCAATGATATCCGCGTCATCCTCGTCAAGCTGGCCGACCGCCTGCACAATATGCGGACGCTCCAGTACCAGCCGGAGCCGAAACAGCGCTCCATCGCCCGCGAAACCCTCGATATCTACGCTCCCATTGCCAACCGCCTCGGTATTTCCTGGATCAAAAGCGAACTGGAGGATCTTTCCTTCCGTTATCTTGAGCCCCAGATCTATTACGACCTGGCGTCCAAGGTTACCAAGAAGAAAAAGGAACGGGAGATCTACGTCGAGGAGGTCCGGAAGATCATTGCCGACAAGCTTGTGGACCATGACATCAAGGGTGATGTCTACGGCCGCAGCAAGCATCTCTACTCAATCTGGCGCAAGATGCAGAACAGAAGCGTAGATATCGACCAGATCTACGACCTGATTGCCATACGTGTCATGGTCAACGATATCCGCGAATGCTATGAGGTGCTCGGTCTCGTTCATTCTACCTGGAAGCCGATTCCCGGTAGATTCAAAGATTACATCGCCATGCCCAAGGGGAACATGTACCAGTCGCTGCACACGACGGTAATCGGCCCCGCCGGCGAGCGGATGGAGGTGCAGATCCGCACTTCCGAGATGCACCGGGTTGCCGAGGCGGGGATTGCCGCCCACTGGAAGTACAAGGAAGGCAAGGGGTACGACGAGAAGGAAGTAAAACGCTTCGCATGGCTGCGTCAACTCCTTGAATGGCAGCAGGAACTCCAGGACTCCCATGAGTTCATGAATACGGTAAAGGTGGAGCTTTTTCCTGAAGAGGTCTATGTGTTCACCCCTCGGGGCGATGTGAAGAGCTTTCCAAAGGGATCGACCCCCATCGACTTTGCCTATACGATTCACACGGATATCGGCCACCGCTGCGTAGGCGCAAAGGTGAACGGTAAGCTGGTTCCCCTCAAGTACGAGCTGAAAAACGGCGATATCGTCGAAGTTATCACCTCTCCGCACCATACCCCCAGCAAGGATTGGCTCAAGATCGTCAGGAGTTCCCGGGCGCGGAACAAGATCCGAGCCTGGATCAAGACGGAGGAGCGTGTCAGGAGCATCTCTCTCGGCAAGGAAATCCTGGAGAAGGAGTTCCGGCGCTTTTCCCTGAACCTTGGGAAGCTCCAGAAGTCGGGAGAGCTGAAGCAGGTGGCCATAGACTTCGGTTATCTCAATGATGATGACCTCATGGCTTCCGTCGGCTATGGAAAACTCTCCTGCCATCAGGTGCTCGGCAAACTGTTGCCCGAAGAAAAGCTGGTCGAACGCCAGGAACAGAAAGAATCCCGGATCGGCAAGGCAATCAGTAAGCTGACGGGCAAGTCAACAAGTGCCATCCAGATAGGCGGAGTGGATGACGTCCTCGTCCGCTTCGGCAAATGCTGCAATCCGGTGCCAGGCGACGATATCGTCGGCTTTATCACCCGTGGCCGTGGTGTGACCGTGCATACCGCCGACTGTCCAATTGCCCTTGAGAGCGATCCCGACCGGCGGATTACCGTGGATTGGAACCGGGAGCGCAAAGCGGCCCTCCCCGTAAAAATAAAGGTTACCTGTCACGACCAGAAGGGGATTCTGGCCAATATCACCGTGGCGATAACCAACTGTGAGGCGAACATCTCCAGTGCTTCCATACAAAGTACCGTTGACCGGCGCGGGGTGAATATCTTCGAGGTTGACGTGACGAGCCTTGAGCATCTTAACCGGGTCATAAACAACATTATGAAAATCCACGGCGTGACCCATGTGGAGCGGATGAAGAACTGACGGTGGCCAGGACGTCGATGGCAGGAGCATTATATCTGGAACGGAGGAAAGCCATGAAGGCGATAATTGCAACCGATAAGGCGCCGAAAGCAATCGGACCCTATTCCCAGGCGGTTAAGGCCGGGGGATTTCTTTTTCTTTCAGGTCAGATTCCCCTTAATCCCGCTACCGGCGATCTTGTTCAGGGTGGGATAATTGAGCAGACCGAACGTGTTATGGACAATATCGCGGCCGTACTGGCTGAGGCTGGCGCAGGTTTTGACTCCATTGTCAAAACTACGATATTTCTTACCGATCTTGCCAATTTCGGTGTGGTTAACGATTTGTATGGGAGCCGTTTTACGGTGGCGCCGCCGGCACGTTCCACTGTGGAGGTTAAGGGGTTGCCACGCGGGGCGCTCGTGGAGATCGAGGTGACAGCGGTTTGCTGAACCCCATATTTTCGGTGTGAGCAAGTAGCGTGGGTGCGGTAGAGGTGTCGTTTTCGGAAACCGCAGGATAACGATAAAAAGCCGCAAACGCGGACGCGCTGCGGCTAAGTGGATTTTACGGTGCTGGAAATAACCGAGGGGGGCGATGCCCCCCGGTTCTTAAAGGGCCTTGGTGACGTGGCCGGAGCGGATGCAACGGGTGCAGACCTTGATGGTCTGGATGCTGCCGTTCCTGACGGCTTTCACTTTCTGCAGGTTCGGATACCACGTGGTGCGGGTCTTGTTGTTGGCGTGGCTGACGTTGTTACCGAAACTGGGACCTTTGCCGCAGATTTCACATTTTCTCGACATGGCGCTACTCCCTCTCGATGGTTTCTGAAGCTCTCTCTTATATCAGCCTGAAGCTGGTTTTGCAAGCGAAATGTTTTGGTAAGGTGGTGCAATGGCGCTCTTTTTCCGCGGTCTTTTTTCGATTCTGGTAATTTTCAGTGTTGTAGTTGTGGTTCTCTTTGTGGATTTCGCCTACAAAACCTTCTCCGTCCGGCAGCGCGACATTGCAACGGATGCGATCGTGGTGCTTGCGGGAGGCCGGGGCAGGGTGGAAGAGGGGGTACGTTTATTCCGGGAAAAGAAGGGAAAGTACCTTTTCCTCATAGGGGTCGATCCACTGGTGAGAAAACGGGAACTTTTCCGGGACCGGCAGGGAGAAGACCTTTCCGAGAGGGTGTTCCTGGAAAAAGCCTCGCGCAACACCCTGGAGAACGCCCTCTATGGCAGGGAGATCATCGACCGGAAGGACATCCGCTCCATTCGCCTGATAACGTCCCGTTACCACATGAAGCGAGCAACCCTCATTTTCAGGAATACACTCCCCCGTGATATAGCCATCTACCCCCATCCGGTCGATACGGTAAATCTCAAACAGGCGTGGTGGCGTGATAAGGGGAGTTTCAGGCTTCTCTTCAGCGAGTTCTACAAATATTGTCTTTTCAGATTTTTCTTCCTGTTTGCTTCCGGTGAACTGCGGCCTCCCGCTGGACTGTAGACGAACCCTTGCCCCTCCCATGAAAAAAGGGCGATCATAATGATCGCCCTTCCATTCACATTTCGTTCTTCTCTTCAATTCTTGGGAAAAGTGCCTCCGCCTTGGTAATCTGAGTGCCGGGGGCTAGTTTGCCCCAGGTCAGGTCTTCGCCCGAGGGGGGATCCGTGTATCCCAGGTAGCCGAGAGCCTTAGCGGCCGTGCGAGGCATGAAGGCCGAGAGAAGCAAATGTACGATCCGCTGGGCCTCCAGAAGGGTATACATGATGGTGCCGAGCCGTTCCTTCTGGGCAGGGTCTTTGGCAAGGGTCCACGGGGCACTCTCGTCGATGTACTTGTTCCCTGCGGAGATTACCTCCCAGATAGCTTGAAGCCCCTTGCTGAAAGACAGTTCGTCCATGCAGGTGTCGAGTTGTTTCACCATCGCCTCGGCGCGGGTGCGGAAGGCCGTGTCCAGGTCGCCCATGGGGCCGGGTTGCGGGAGAATTCCGTTGAAATACTTGTTTACCATGGCGGTGGAGCGGCTGAGGAGGTTTCCCAGGTCATTGGCCAGGTCAGAGTTGATCCGGTGGACAAGGGCCGTGTGGGAGAAGTCTCCGTCAAGGCCGAAGGGAACTTCGCGCAGGAGGAAGTAGCGGATTGCGTCGATGCCGTACTTATCCACCAGCATGTTGGGTTCCACAACGTTCTGGAGGCTCTTGCTCATTTTCTGCCCTTCGACGGTCCACCAGCCGTGGGCAAAAACCTTTTGGGGCACCGGAAGCCCGGCGGCCATGAGGAAGGTGGGCCAGTAGACCGAGTGGAAGCGGAGAATATCCTTGCCGATCAGGTGGGCGTCCACTGGCCAGAATTTCTCGAAATTTCCCCCCTGATCGGGATAGCCGAGTGCGGTGATGTAGTTGGTGAGTGCATCGAACCAGACGTATATCACGTGCCGTTCGTTCCCCGGCACCGGTATGCCCCAGTTGAAGGATGTACGAGATATGGAGAGGTCCCGGAGCCCTTCCTTGACGAAGGAGATGATTTCGTTGCGCCTGCTCTTGGGCTGGATAAAATCGGGGTTCGCCTCGATATGGGCCAGGAGTTGCTCCTGGTATTTGCTCATCCGGAAGAAGTACGACTCTTCCTTGAGTTTTTCCACTGGGCGGTTGCAGTCCGGGCACTTGCCGTCAATGAGCTGGGTTTCGGTCCAGAAGGTTTCGCAAGGGGTGCAGTACCAGTCTTCGTATTCCCCGAGATAGATGTCCCCCTTCGCCATGACCTCCTGGAAAAGATGGGTTACCCCTTTCTTGTGGCGCTCCTGGGTGGTGCGGATGAAATCGGTGTAGCTGATATCCAGCTTCTCCCAGAGGGCCTGGAAGCGTTTCACCACGCGGTCGGCAAGCTCCAGCGGGGTCTCGCCGGCGGCGTTGGCTGCCTTCTCCACCTTCTGGCCGTGCTCGTCGGTGCCGGTCAGGAAGAAGACCTCATACCCCTTGATGCGCTTGTAGCGGGCGAGGACATCGGCGGCAAGGGTCGTGTACGCATGGCCGATGTGCGGTACGTCGTTTACGTAGTAGATGGGGGTTGTGACATAGAACGTTCGGCTCATTTCGGCTCCTTTTTATCCTTGTCCCTGCCTTTGCCGCTGCGGCGGTCACGACTGCCGCGCTCGCTGCGCTGCTGGTTCTGAGTTTTTGCGACATCACGTTCCCGGCGGTGCTCGGTGTCGCTGCCCGGTTTCTGGTCACGGTCCCGCGGCTTTTCCCGCCGCTCGTTGTCCGAGGAGCTCCGCGGCTCCTTTTCCGGCTCTTTGTTGCCCCCTTCGCGCCGGGGAGGTTTCAGCCGTTCGGAGATGTCTTCGGGCTTGATGCTCTCTCCCTTGAGTTCCACCAGACGGTCGTCGTCGGTTTTTATGAGCACTGTTCCGCTGATAATGTTCTGTTTGACGACCTCGCCTTCCGCATTGCCGCATTTTACCAGTTTACCGCATTTCGGAAGACATCTTTTCAGGGAACAGTAGGTTTCGTACTCGTAACCGAGGCAGCAGAGGAGGCGGCCGCATTGCCCGGAAATCTTCGTGGGGTTCAGGGCAAGATTCTGCTCCTTGGCCATCTTGACCGATACGGGTTCGAATTCGCGCAGAAAAGACGAACAGCAGAGTTCGCGGCCACAGATGCCGATGCCGCCGATCATCTTCGATTCGTCGCGGACCCCGATCTGGCGCATTTCGATGCGGGTGTGGAACTGGTGGGCCAGATCCTTGACCAGTTCACGGAAATCAACGCGGCCGTCGGCGGTGAAGTAGAAAATTGCCTTGCTCCCGTCAAAAAGGTATTCCACCTTGACGAGTTTCATCTCCATGCCCCGCTCTTTGATTTTGCGGATGCAGAAGGTGTGGGCTTCCTGCTCCCGGGCATTATTGCGGGCGGCAGAGGCGAGATCAGACTGCTCGGCAATCCGCACGGCGTGCTTGAGCCCTTCGGGAACGTGAGAGTCCTCGAACTCCCGCGGCGGGGTGACGACAGTGGCTATGCTCCGTCCCCGCTCGGTCTCGACAATAATCTTGTCGCCCGGTTTGAGGTCAAGTCCGCCTGTTCCGAAGTCGTAGAGCTTTCCGGCGGTTTGAAACTGGGCTTTCACAATCTTTACCAAGCTATCCTCCAAAAAAGTACAACGGCATTCATTCCGCAAGACGCATCAGGAGCACGTCAAGGGTGAGCCGCGGGTTGGCGTTGCGCATGAGGGCCTGGCGAGCCTCCATGGTGTTTGTGATGCGTTCGATGTTTCTTTCCCGTGACAGCCGCGCCGCTTCGTTCTCCAGGAGCGGGAAAATGTCGCGGTTGATCACGTCATCGCTTCCGCCTTGTATAAGGAGGATGTCGCGCAGAAGTGATGTGAGCACGTCCAGTTGCTTCAGTGCCTGTTCCCGGTTGGAGGCCATCTCTTCAGCTGCGGCGAAGAGTGGAGCCGTGTCGCTTAGGGAGAAGGCGCCGAGGCGTTTCAGCAGGGCCGCCCGGTCGACGGAGTCCGCTTCTTCGTCCCCAAGGGCTTTGCCGAGGCTCCCGCCGGCAAGGGATGCGGCAAGGCGGGCGGCTGCCCGATCGCGTCCCGATGCCACCAGTTGCTCCTCGATGAGCTCTTCGGACAGTGGCGCAAACCGCAGCAGCTGGCAGCGGGAGCGAACCGTGGGGAGAACGCCGTCGAGGTTTGTGGTGAGCAGGATCATCAGGGCGTTGCCCGGAGGCTCCTCCAAAGTCTTGAGCAGGGCGTTGCCGGCTGACGGGTTGAGCCGGTCGGCATCCCTGATGATGCATGCCTTGAGCGGAGCTTCAATCGGACGGAGCACCAGTTCCCGCTGGAGCTCCCGAATCTGGTCGATCTTTATGAACGCCCCGTCGGGCTCCACCATGTGGAGATCGGGGTGCTGAAGTTTACCCATCTTGCGGCAGGACGGACAGGTGCCGCATCCGTCATCCCGGCCGCAAAAGATTGCCTCCACAAAGGCGATGGCCGTTGTTCCCTTGCCGCATCCCTCGATTCCTTCGAACAGGTAGGCGTGGGCACTCTTGCCGGAACGGAGCGCGCGCCGTAAAACGTCGACGGGGGTTGCCTGTCCGATGACCCGGGAGAACGGCACCGCTTACCTCCTTGCAGTGGCGGCAGGAAGGCGCATCAGGATCGATTCGGTCACTATGGTTTCGATTTCCTCGATGCTGCGGCTGCCGTCAAGGACCACAAAACGCGAAGGTTCCGCCGCAGCAAGGGAAAGGAATCCGTCCCGGATCCGTTCGTGGAACAGGAGGGATTCCTGCTCGAACCGCTCTTCGCGAGCCGCACTGTTTGAGTTGATCCTTGCCATGGCCCGGGCGAGTCCCGTTTTCACGGGGCAGTCAAAGAGGAGGGTCAGGTCCGGCTTTATGCTTCCGGCGGCGAGGGTGTTCAGCCGGGCGATCAGTTCCCGGTCCAGCTTGCGGCCGAAACCCTGGTAAGTCAAAGTGGAGTCAGTGAAACGGTCGCAGAGGACGATTTTCCCCGATGCCAGGGCCGGCTCGACCACCTCGGCAATGTGCTGGGCCCGGGCAGCGGCATAGAGAAGGAGTTCAGCCATGGGGACCATGGCGTTGTTCCGGGCGTCCAGGAGGATTGCCCTGATGGCGTCGGCGATGGGGCAGCCGCCCGGTTCACGGGTTACCACCACCTCATGCCCTGTCCGGCTGAGCCGCTCGGCGGCCAGTCGCACCTGGGTCGACTTGCCGCATCCTTCGATTCCTTCAAATGTGATAAAAAAACCCATGGGGTTTGAGGCGCCCTTCCGTTTTGTAAAAGCTGAATTATAGGGAAGTGACGGTTGTAAATCAAGGCAAAAATCCTCGGCAAGTCGCATAATTATTGATAAATACGGCGGATTCGGGGTATAGTATTTCACTTATGGGAGAAGAGGCCGTAGACAATAAAAAAGTACTGCCGGAACGGCTGGAAGAGCTGGAGGCCGAAATCGGCCATTGCTTTGCCAATCGGCAGCTGCTGGAGGAGGCACTTACCCACCGGTCATGGGTGAACGAGCGCCGTGGCGGGGAGGGTAAACCGGACAACGAACGGCTGGAATTCCTGGGCGACGCGGTCCTTGGCCTTCTGGTGGGGAGAATGCTGTTTGCCCGCTTTCCCCAGAGCCGCGAGGGGGTTCTGGCACGGATGAAGGCGTCACTCGTGGGGGAGGAAACCCTGGCTGTGCTCGCCTCGGCGAGGGGGCTTGGGCGGCACCTGCGATTGGGGAAGGGGGAGGAACGCAGTGGTGGACGGGAGCGGCGGTCCCTTTTGGCCAATACCTATGAGGCGCTCCTGGCGGCGGTGTACCTGGATGGCGGCATTGACCCAGCCGGACTGATCGTTGAGAAAGACTTCGGTCCGCTGCTGGCTGCTACGGCATCCGGCGCCAAGGGGCGTGATTTCAAGACCGAGTTCCAGGAGATGATACAGACCCGTGTCGGCACGGCCCCCACCTATGAGCTGATTGCTACGGACGGCCCTCCCCATGACCGGCGTTTTACGGTAGCTGCCTTTGCCGGCGGCGAGAGGGTTGGAGAGGGGAGCGGCCGGAGCAAGAAGGAGGCGGAGCAGGCGGCTGCCAAGCTATGCCTAGAACGATTTGCTTCCGTCGATGGGAAATGAAGCCTCTCATAGTACCGTTTTTCATATCCCATCAGGGGTGCCCACATCAATGCGTCTTTTGCGATCAGGAGCGGATTTCCGGCCAGGGCTCGGGGCTTCCCTCGACGGCTGAGATTCTTGAAACGATTGAGCGCTTTGCCGCTTCGGGAGGAGGGCGGCCACTGGAAGCGGCTTTTTATGGCGGCACGTTCACGAGTCTTCCCCTGGGTGACCAGGATCGGCTCCTGGCACCGCTCCAGCCGCTTATTGCCCATGGGCGTCTGGCTAGTGTGCGTCTCTCTACAAGGCCCGATGCCGTTGGCGACGAAACGGCCCGTTTTCTCGCCGCATATGGGGTTACCACCGTTGAGCTGGGGGTTCAGTCTATGGACGACGGGGTTCTCGAGTCTGCCGGCCGGGGTCATGGGGCGACCCATGTGGAGCGGGCATTTGCGTCCCTTCGCGGTGCCGGTCTTGCAGTCGGTGCCCAACTCATGCCGGGCCTTCCCGGCGACACCCCGGAGACGTCCCTGGAATCCCTTGACCGGGTGCTTGCCCTGGTCCCGGCATGTGTCCGCATCTATCCGACGGTTGTTCTGGCGGGGACACGGCTGGCGGAGCTTTGGCGATTCGGCTCCTACTCTCCCCTTGGCCTTGACGATGCCGTTTCCCTGTGCGGGGCCATGCTCCGCCGGTGTCTCGCAGCCAGTGTGCCGGTGATCCGGATAGGGCTTCAGCCCACGGAGGAATTGGAGCGGCCGGGAACGGTTCTGGCCGGACCGTGGCACCCTGCATTCCGGCAGCTGGTGGAAAGCGGGCTTTTCCGCGACCTCCTGGAACGGCTGGTCATGGATGTCCCAGCCGGTTCCGTTGTAGAAGTCGCCTGCTCGCCCCGGCGGATCTCCGATGTTGCGGGGCAGCATCGCTGCAATCTCTCCCGACTTCGGGAGAAGTTCGGCATTGTGGTGAGGCGCATCGTTGGGGATAACCGGCTGCCCCCCTATGATCTGGAAATTTCTTACTCCGGCAAAATCATTGCCGGTAGCGTACTGGACTGACCCTCCATGTTTCTCGAAAGGAGCTGAAACTTGTCAGATAAACCGTTCCGGTCAGGATTCGTTTCCATTATCGGGCGCCCCAACGTGGGGAAATCGACCCTTCTGAACCGGATTCTCGGCGAGAAGATCGTAATTACCTCGGATAAGCCCCAGACGACCCGCAACCGCATCCAGGGGATTCACAATGTCCCGGATGCCCAGATTGTTTTCATCGACACGCCGGGAATCCACCAGGCACGTTCGCGCCTCAACAAATACATGGTTGATGTGGCGGTTTCTTCCATCCGCGAGGTGGATCTTATCCTGTTCCTTGTGGAGGCCAATCAGAAGCCGGGAGAGCAGGAGCAGGAGATTATTGATGTTCTTGCGGGAGCGACGGCACCGGTATTCCTCGTCATCAACAAGGTGGATCTGACGGAGAAGGGTGCCGTGCTGGAGCGGATCGCCGCCTATAATAATCTCTTCCCCTTCCGGGAGATCGTGCCGGTTTCGGCCGGTACCGGCGACGGCGTTGAATATCTTGTGGAGCTGGTTCGCAAGGCGCTTCCCGAGGGGCCGGTTTACTTCCCCGATGACATCCTGACCGATGTCCCGGAGCGGTTCATTGCCGCCGAGATTATCCGGGAAAAGGTTTTCCGCCTCACTCGCGACGAGATTCCCTATGCCACCGCCGTGGAGGTGGACAGCTTCAAGGAACGGGAGGACGGTGGGCTCGTTTCCATTGCCGCCACCATAACCGTGGAGCGGGATTCCCAGAAGGGGATCGTCATCGGGAAAAAAGGTGCAATGCTCAAGAAGATAGGTTCGGCGTCCCGGGTCGAAATCGAGAAGTTACTTAATACAAAGGTTTTCCTGGAACTCTTCGTCCGGGTCCGCAAGGATTGGAGCGAAGACGAACGGATGCTGAAGGAGCTCGGATACACATGATGCCGCTTGTTGCAATAGTGGGGCGCCCCAACGTGGGGAAATCGACCCTTTTCAACCGTCTCGTGGGGCGCCGCAAGGCGATAGTAGATGATATGCCCGGCGTCACCCGCGACCGGAATTACGAAACCGTTACCCGCTTCGATGCTCCGTTCATCCTCATCGATACCGGAGGCTTCGAGCCGGTGAGTGATGACCGGCTCCTGCAGCAGATGCGGGAGCAGTCCCGGCTCGCCATGGAGGAGGCTGACGTCATCATCTTCCTCATGGACGGCCGGGCAGGGCTCACCCCTTCCGACGTGGAGGTGGTGGAGATGCTCCGCCGGGTGAAAAAGCCCGTTTTCTATGTGGTCAACAAGGTGGATGGAGAAAAGCTGGAGAACGAAGCGGCTGACTTCTACACTTTGGGGGTCGATACCCTTCACACCATCTCCGCCGAGCATAACCGCGGCGTGGGCGATCTCATGGAAGAGGTGGTTGCGGCCCTGCCCAAAATCTCTAACAGCGCCGACGACGAGGATATCACCAAAATTGCGGTGGTGGGGCGTCCCAACGTGGGGAAGTCATCCCTGGTGAACCGTCTCCTCGGTTTCGAGCGTGTGGTGGCAAACCCAACCCCCGGTACCACGCGGGATTCCGTTGATACCATGTTCAGCTGCAACAAAAAGCGCTATCTCCTCATCGACACCGCCGGTATCCGGCGCAAGGGGAAAACGACCCAGAAACTGGAGAAGTACAGTGTCGTGGACAGCTTGCGGAGCATCGAGCGGGCCGACGTGGCGCTCATCGTCATCAACGCCGAAGAGGGGGTGACGGAGCAGGACGAGCGGATCGCCGGTTATGCCTACGAGGCGGGGAAAGGCTGCATCTTCGTGGTTAACAAGTGGGATGCGGTGGAGAAGGACAACCGGACGCTGGGCAAGTTTGTGGAGCAGATAAAGACTGAATTCAAGTATCTGGCATTTGCGCCGATAGTATTTGTGTCGGCTAAAAGTGGCTTGCGGATCAACCGGGTCATGGAAGAGGTGGAGCGGGTCATGGCCCAGTACACCAAGCGGGTCAGTACCGCTGACCTGAACCGCGTGTTTTCCGAGGCGGTTGATACGCACCATGCTCCCCTTTCCCACGGTCGGCGGGTGAAGTTCTACTATTCCACCCAGGTGGGGACGAAGCCGCCGACGTTCATTGTGTTCACCAACCAGCCCGAGGGGGTGCATTTTTCCTACGAACGTTACTTGATCAATACATTTCGCGAAGCGTTCGATTTTACCGGCACCCCCCTGAGAATCATCTTCCGGGGACGGGATCGCCGGGAGTAAACGCACTTTACTTGAACAGGGCGAGTAGTTTATGATGAGCGCCGTTTCAACCGCTGTTCTCCGGGCTTTGGACCCGATTCGGCCATGAGTCTTGTGGGTAACCTGGAAGATCTGGGACTGGGCGAAATCCTCCAGATCATAAGCCTGTCCTGCAAGTCGGGGACCCTCCGTCTCTCCAGCCGTGGCCGGGAGGGAGCAATCGTCTTCCGTGCCGGGCAGGTGATTCAGGCTACTTCCAGCACTCTCCAGGAGAATTTCGGCGAGATTCTGATCCGCAAGGGAACCCTTGATCTGGAAACCTTGCGGGCCGCCCTGGCTCAGCAGAAACATGAAGGATGCCGGGAAAGGCTCGGCTCAATCCTGGTTCGGAGTTTCGGTTTCCAGGCTTCTCTCATGGAGGAGCTGGCGAAGGAGCAGGTGGAGCGGGTGCTTTACACCTTGTTTGCCTGGGCCGAAGGAACCTTCGAGTTTGAACTCCAGGACAGCGTGGCCCTGACCGGCACCACGATGATGGATCCGCTCCAGTTTATGCTCGAAAAGGGGCTGAACCCTCGAATGTTCATGCGTGAGAGGGGAGTGGAACATCGGGAAGAGGACTTTTCCCTTGAGCAGGAGTTACAACAGGATTCCATTGTTTCGGGAGGCTCCGTAGAGAGCCAGACGGATCCGTCGGAGCACATAAACCTGGGGGAGGAGCTTCTCCTTGAAATGGGGGAAGAGTTCACGGACCCCGGCAAGGCGGGGAGCGATCCAAATGCCCGGATGACCCTCCTGCGGGGGATGTTGGAAGAGCTGCATAACCCGGATCTGGGTTGCGGGATCACGCTGCTGGTATTGCGGTTTGCCTCCGAATTCGTGGGGCGGGCCGTCATCTTCATGGTTATGGGGGACGAGATCGTGGGACTCGGCCAGTTCGGCCTCGATGACCGCGAAGGTTCCGCTGACAAATGTGTCCGGTCGCTCCGCATTCCTCGTGGAGAACCATCACTGTTCAGCGGGGTTATCGAGGCGAGGCATCCTGCGGTGGTCCGGCCGGAGCCCAATGAGTGGAACAAGTACCTCTTCGGCCGTCTCGGCGCGGGAACGCCCCATGAGGTCTTTCTCGGTCCGATCGTAAGCGGAGGAGAGGTGGTTGCCGTCCTCTATGGCGACAATCAGACCGAGCGCAGGCCTATTGCGGGGACGGAAGCGCTGGAAATCTTTCTTTCCCAGGCGGGGGTGGCCATGGAAAAAGCACTTCTGGAACGTAGACTTATGAACAGTAGTCGGGGTGTGATGTGAAGAAAATTCTTATTGCGGAAGACTCGTCAACCATGAGATCGCTCCTCATGGCGACCATCGAATCCCTCGGAGGATATCAGGTCGTGGAAGCTTCCAGCGGGTTCGAGGCCCTTAGACTACTGCCGAGGGAGCCGGTTGACCTGATCATCACCGATATCAACATGCCCGACATCAACGGGCTGGAGCTTGTGAGTTTTGTCCGCGGAAGCGAGATCTACCGGCATCTTCCGCTCTTTATCATTTCCACCGAGGGAAGCGAGCGCGATCGGGAAAAAGGGCTCGCTCTCGGGGCGAATGAGTACCTGGTGAAACCGTTCGATCCAGCGCATTTGCAGGAGTTGATCTTAAAGTACATGTCCTGAGGGTGATCCATGACAGATTCGCACGATGCGTCCGGCAGGGCAGTTGAAGATTTCCTGGCCGAAGCCGAAGAGATTGTAGAACGACTCAGTACCGATCTGGGGACCCTCAGTGACTGCACCGATAGTGGCGAGTGCGATCCCGACCTGTTGAACGCCATCTTCCGCGGCGCCCACTCCCTGAAGGGACTTGCCGGGATGTTCGGATTCAGCGACATCCAGCAACTCTCCCATAATCTGGAAAACCTCCTTGATTCGCTGCGCCTCGGGAAAATCCCCTTTACGACCTCCACCATGAACGTTCTTTTTGATGCCATGGAGCTCCTCGGCTCCGTGGTTCGGGGACTCGGGACCGGGGAGAACTTCTCTGCCGCCATTGCCGACGCGATTCAGCGGCTCAACGATTGCGCCACCAACCCGCAGGGTAGCGCTGAATCGCCCCTCCAGAAGCTCGGTCTCTCCGAGAAGGTGCTCAATTCCCTTACCGAATACGAGGAGCATCGCCTTGAGGAGAACGTCAAGAAGGGGCGGTTCATATACTCCATCCATGCTTCCTTCAGCCTCATGTCCTTCGATCAGGATCTGGGTGAAATCACTGAGAACCTGAAAAAATCTGGAGAGGTGGTCAGTACTCTTCCCAGTGCCAGTGCCACTCCCGAGTCGATGATCGACTTCGAGATCCTCTACGGAACCGATCTTCCCCAAGACGAGGTTTCCGGGCTCATCGACCGGGAGAATGTAGATGTCACCCGGATCGGTTCTACCACTCCCCCCCCCGCAGTTGCGGTACCCGTACCCGCGGGGGTAGAAACCTCGGCTGCTCAGGCACTGGCGCCGGTCGAGGCTGTACCCGCCACCCCCGCAGCTGTTGCCCAGTCTGACGATATGACCGCCAAGAGCATGAGCCGTACCGTGCGTGTCGATATCGGCAAGCTGGATGACCTGATGAACATCGTCGGCGAGCTGGTCCTCTCCCACTCCATTATTTCTATGCTGGCGACCCGCATGCGTCTCGAGGGGTTTTCGTCCCTGGCCATCGAGTTGGGCAAGGCTGCCAAGGGGCTTGACCGCAAACTCACCGAGTTGCAGAAGGGGGTCATGGAAATCCGGATGATCCCGGTGGGACAGCTTTTCGAGAAGATGGCCCGCATCGTCCGGAAGGTGTCCCGCGAACAGGGGAAAAAGGTTGACCTTAAGACCTTCGGCGCCGACACGGAACTGGACAAACTCATAATCGAAGATATTGCCGATCCCATGGTTCATATCATCCGCAACGCCATCGACCACGGACTGGAGCCCACTGAGGAACGGGTGGCCGCCGGCAAGCCCGAGCGCGGCACCATCCGGCTCTCCTCCTACCAGAAGGGGAATCACGTCGTCATTGAGGTGTCCGATGACGGTCGTGGCTTCAATATTGAAAAGGTCAAGAAGAAGGCCCTGGAGAAGGGGCTCATCAAGACCCTGGAAGGGGTGTCGGACCGCGATGCCCTCGATTTCATCTTTCTACCCGGCTTTTCCACCGCCGATAAGGTCAGCGAGCTGTCCGGCCGCGGCGTCGGCATGGATGTGGTGAAAAACAACATTGCCGCCGTTTCGGGAATGGTGGACATTGAAAGCACGTTCGGCCAGGGGAGCAAGATCATCATTACTCTTCCCATCACCCTGGCAATCATAAAGGCGCTGCTGGTTTCCACCGCCGGACGCACCTATGCCCTTCCTATCACGTCGGTGCTTGAGACGATTATTGTTACTGAGAGCGACATCGACACCGTCGAGCGCAAGGAGGTTTACCAGCTAAGGGAGACGACCCTGCCGCTGGTGCGTCTTGAGCGCTTCTTCGGCGTTCAGCGGACCAGGCCCGATTCCGCCGAGTTGTACGTGGTGGTCGTGGGTGTTGCGGAAAAACGGCTCGGGGTCATAGTTGACGATCTCATGGGACAACAGGATATAGTCATCAAATCCCTGGGGGAGATGTTCAAGGGATATCGCGGCATAACTGGAGCGGCAGACCTGGGAGACCAGCGGACGATTCTCGTGCTCGACGTGGGTGGCATCATCGGCGAGGCGTTCAGGAGCGGAGGGTAGATGTACAGGGAGTTCTACGGGCTGAATGAAAAGCCTTTTTCGAAGACTCCGGATCCGCGTTACCTCTTTTTGTCCCAGGGACACCGGGAGGCCCTGGCGCGGCTCCAGTATGCGGTGGAGGAACGGGAGCTGGCGCTGCTGACCGGAGACATCGGCTGCGGCAAGACCACCATTTCACGGGCGCTTATGGACGCCGTAGGTAACGACGGATGTTTTTGCTTCATCGTCAACCCGCGTCTTTCAGCGGTTGAATTCCTGCGCACCGTTGCCCGCAGCCTCGGTATTGCCGAGCCTGCCGGGGCCAAGGATGAACTGCTCCGGCAACTCACCGAGGCAGTCTATCGCCTCGATGGAGAAAAGCGCTGCCCTGTCATCGTGATTGATGAAGCCCAGTTGATTCCCGATCAGGAAGTGTTTGACGAGATCAGGCTCTTGACCAACTTTCAGCTGGACGACCGTAACCTCATGAGCGTCATCCTCATGGGACAGCCGGAATTGAGACAGATACTGACCCAGCCTGCCCATGAGGCGCTGCGTCAGCGGATTGCCATGCATTATCATCTCCAGCCGCTGACCCTGGAGGAGACCCTGGAGTATATTGACTTCCGCGTCGAAGTGGCCGGCGGCCCCCAGGGACTCTTTTCCCCAGATGCTATCCGGCGGATTTACGACTTGTCGGGCGGGGTGCCGCGTAAAATTAATATCCTGGCCACAAATGCGCTGCTGGTGGGATTCGGTAAGGACGCTTCCTGGATCGACGCCTCGCTGGTGGAAGAACTGCGGGAAGAGGCAAGCCTCTACTGAAGGTAAAGGATCGACAACCATGATGGATATAGCCGAGATCAGGAAAAAAGCCCAGAGAGAACGGGAAGGGCGCCGCGAGGAACCTCGGAGTACTTTCCCGCCGGCCGTAACCACTGCTGCCCCGCCCGAGGAGAAAAGCGAAGGGGTCTTTGACGAGTTCTTCCCGGAAGAAGAGATAATGCCGGCCCCTTCGATTGCGGTGCCAGTGGTGCTTCGTGATCCCCTGTCAGTCATACTGGAGGGGCGAAGAGCGGCGCTGGCCGACGAAGTGCTCTCCGTGGAAACCGAAGAAGATGTTATCCTTGAGACCTCGACCACCCTTGAAGTGCTCTGCTTCCGGGTAGCGAACGAAACCTACGGCATCAACATCATGGACCTCAAGGAGATTATCAAACCCCGCGAGACCACGGAAGTTCCCCATGCCCCGTCTTTCATCGCGGGGGTCATTTCGCTGCGCGGCATAGTAATCCCTATCTTCGTCCTTCGTGATCGGCTTGGGCTGCCTGCGGGCGAGGGTGGAGGAAAAGAGCGGGTCATCGTGGTGAAGAAAGAGGATGGACTCTGTGGTATCCTTGTGGACGAGGTAACCCATGTAGTCCGGATTTCTGCTGAAAATATGGAGCACCCTCCTGCTGTCCTGGATGGCATAGATCGTGAATTCGTTGCAGGGATAGGGCGCCACGAGGGAAAGATCATTATTATGCTTGCGATGGAAAAAGTTCTTGATGTCTCGCTGTACTGAAGATCGTGCCAGGATGCAAATTCGCGCGAAAGGTCCATAGCCAGCCATGGTTAAGAAAAAAATTCTGATCGTCGAGGATGAGGAAAGCCTGCTCAAGCTGGAGAGCATTCTCCTTACGTCCAAAGGTTATAGCGTAACAGGCGTTGCCGATGGTGTCTCTGCCCTGGAGCAGGTTGTTCTGATTAAACCCGACCTGATTGTCCTCGACATCATGTTGCCTGGTATGGACGGCTTTGAAGTATGCCGCATCATCAAGCAAAATCCTGAAACGGCCCATATTCCCGTTATGATGCTGACCGCCAAGAAGAGCAGCCAGGACTGTGAGCGGGGGATGGCTGCCGGCGCGTCTGCCTATGTTACCAAACCGTTCAAATCTGCGAAGATAATAGAAATAATACAGGAACTTCTCTCTCAGTGATGAGGGGGGAACCAACGCGGGAGAAACGCTGCGCGTTGTCCTGGGGGGAATAATGAAGGAAACCGACATCCAGGAAATCCAGCTTGCCTGTTTTCGTCTGGGCGACGCGAACTTTGCGGCGGACATCATGAGAATCAAAGAGATTCTCAAGCCACAGCGGTTGACCAAGCTTCCCCGAACACCGGCCTTCGTTGAGGGGGTGATCAATCTCCGTGGTGCGGTCATTCCGGTAATTGATCTGCGTAAGCGGTTCGAACTTCCCGACCGCGCTCCGTTGGAGGAATCGAGGCTTTTGGTGGTAGCTGTCGCCCGGCAGCTGGTCGGACTTGTGGTTGACGACGTTACTGAAGTCATCACGGTTCAGGCGCAGGATATCAAGCCCCCTCCCCATGTGGCGGAGGGGATCAATACGGAGTATCTGATAGGCGTCTGCCTTGTCCGCGACAGTCTGGTCATGCTTCTCAATCTCGATACGATTTTATCCAGCTTTGAAACATCGGTTCTTGCCGGTTTATCCCGAGCGGCGGGCACAGCTCCACCCCGGTAGTACTGCCCAGGTGCATCAACTGTCCGGAGCTGTCTGAAGGTTTAATGTAATTACTGCAAGGAGACCGTCTGTGGACGATCTTGAAAACATACGCAAACAAATGAACGAACCCGATGAGGAGATGCGCCGTCAAGCGGTTATCTCACTGTCAAGGTACCCCATTGGCAATACACGGGAACTTTTTTTCATGGCCATGGGTGATGTGAGCTGGCGAGTGCGCAAGGAGGCGGTAAACGCGCTTCTTACCGTCTCCCTTGACGATGCAACGCTCGACGGGCTCATCGGCCTGCTCGCCTCATCGGATAACGCCGGCCTTAGAAACTCGGCTGTCGAGGCCCTTGAGCGCCTGGAATCCCGGGGAGTGCCCATGCTCCTCGAACACCTCAAGGACCCCGACCACGACGTGCGCAAGTTTGTCGCCGACATCCTCGGCAACATCGGAGACCGCTCATCCATTCCAGCCCTGGTTGAATCGCTGCGGGACTCAGATGCCAACGTTTCTGCCGCTGCCGCCGAGAACCTCGGCAAGATCGGCGACTCAAGGGCCGTTGCGCCCCTCATTGAGGCATTGGGGAAGAATGATGTCTGGTTCCGCTATTCGGTCCTCGGCGCCTTGGCCAGGATCGGTGATCCGGTTCCTTTTGCGGTATTCACTCCCCTGATTAATGATGCCCTGCTGAAACGTCCCGTTTTCGAATGCCTCGGTGCCCTGGGCGACCGCGAGGCGGTGCCGGTGCTTCTTGAAGGGATTCAGGATCCTGTCCGGTCAGTTCGCGAGGCGGCTGTCTGTGCCCTGCTGCGGCTCAGGGCGAGACTTCCGGCCGTCTATACCCGCGAGGTTGACGATTTGCTCCCTGGGTTCAAGGGGAAGCCATGCGTAGAACAACTCATCGATTCCCTCAATACTGCCGAGCCCCAGGTTAAAGAGGGGATCGTCGGCCTTTTGGCCCTGATTGGAGACGAACGTGCCGCTTTACCACTTCTGGAGTGGTGCCGCGACGAACAACTCCGTCGCATGTGCCTCAATGGTTTCCGGTCCATGGGCGAACGGGGGATGCAGGCACTTCTTTCCGTCTTCTCCGGTGCCGATTATGAAGAAAAGGCCTTCATCATCCATATTTGGGGAGAAATGAGTTTTGGCGGCGCCGAGCCTTATCTCGGCGAGGCTATGCTGAGCAGCAACTTCACGGTGCGTCGTGCCGCCGTGCTTGCAGCAGGTAAGATCGGTCTTGTGGGGCTTCTTGAACAGATAGCAAAGCTGCTCGACGACTCCGATTCGGATGTGCGCGAGGGTGCCGTGGGAGCCCTTGTTCGTCTTGCGTCCACCGGGCGTGAAAAGGTTTCGTACATCGCACGAAAACTTGCAGCCTCTCCGTCGCCGGACGCCAGGCGGGACGCCGCCAGGCTCTTGGCCGCCCTGGGGGAACCGGACCCTCTGGCTCTGCTGGTGAAGGATGAGAGCGCTGTGGTGAGACGCAGTGCCGTGACGGCCCTGGCTGGGCTCGGGGTTCCCGAATGTGCCGGAAATCTGGTCATGGCCCTGGTGGACGAAGATCCAGACGTTCGTATCGCTGCGGCTGCCGGTCTTGGTGATGTGCCGGGTGTTAAAGACCTGCAGCCGCTTATTTTTTCCCTTGATGACGAGGATCCGTGGGTTCGTTGCGCGGCCCTGAAAAGCCTGGGCAAGATAGGTGGCGAAGGGGTGCTGGATGCCATTGAGGCATTGCTAGAAAAGGCAGATGGGGTTGTTTTGATTACTGCTCTTGAAACGCTTGCGGGGCTGGGTGGCAACCGGGCGCTGGCAATGGTGCGAAAAGGCCTTGTGAGTAATGATGAAGAGGTGGTCAAGTCTGCCATAGACATACTTTCCCGCAGCGACTCGGGCTGGATAGGGGATTACGGTGACAGGCTCCTCCGGCATCCCCACTGGGACGTGCGCTGCGCCATGGCCCGCGCCATGGCACATCTGCTTGGCGATGGTGCTGCCGGGCCTCTGCGAAGAGCCCTGGAAACCGAGCAGGACGAGCTTGTCCGGGGTGAAATCCGTGATCTTCTCGGAAGGTGGTCGTAATGTTCAGCCTTGAGCCGGAAATACCACTTTCCGATGAGGAATTCCGCCTGATACGGGATCTCATCTACAGCCATTGTGGCCTCTTTTTCGACACCGACGCCACCTATCTGCTTGAAAAGCGCCTCGCCAAACGCTTGCAGTTCCACCAGCTTTCCAGCTTCAGGGACTATTATCACTTCCTCAAGTATGACCGGAAACGGGATCAGGAACTTTCGGATATCATGGATATCCTGACCACCAACGAGACTTATTTCTTCCGGGAATCATTCCAGCTCAGGGCTTTCACCGAAGAGATCATACCCGCTCTCCGGGAACTCAAGCTGAAGAACGGGGATCGGACACTCCGTATCTGGAGTGCCGGCTGCTCCAGTGGAGAAGAGCCCTACACGATTGCCATGCTTTTGCTGGACAGGGGGGGCTTCGCCGACTGGAATGTGGAAATTATCGGCACCGATATCAGCCACCGGGTAATCCAGCAGGCCCGCAAAGGGCTCTACGGCAAATCGTCATTCCGGGTTACCGACGATAGTTATGTCCGCCGCTATTTTACCGAGCAGGACGGTATGTTCAGGGTGAACGACAAAGTGCGGGAACTGGTGACCATCAGCCATCTGAACCTGCTGGATGCTAACCGTATTTCGTTTCTGGGCCATATGGACGTGATTTTCTGCCGTAATGTGATCATTTATTTCGATCTCGCTGCCCGGCGGAAAGTGATCGACTCTTTCTACCGCTCACTCCGTAATGGCGGCTACCTCCTTCTGGGCCATTCCGAATCGCTCATGAATATCACCACGGCATTTACCCTCAATCACCTCAAGAGCGATATGGTTTATCAGAAACCCTTCGCTGGTGTCGCAGGGGGTGGACTGTGAAAACCCAGAAAAAAATCAGGGTCGTTGTAATCGATGACTCGGCCTTCAACCGGCGGGCCATCAGCAAAATGCTCGAAAGCATGCCCGAGGTGGTTGTGGTGGGATATGCCACCGATGGCGAGGAAGGTATCAGGAAGGTTATCGACCTGAAACCGGACCTTGTAACCCTGGACCTTGAGATGCCCAGGATGGACGGGTTCACTCTCCTGCGGATAATCATGGGGTACTGCCCGACTCCGGTCATAGTAATCAGCTCCAAGAGTGACGATGAGAAGGTTTTCAAAGCGCTGGAACTGGGCGCTGTCGATTTTGTCGCCAAGCCGACCCAGGGGATATCCGAGGAGCTTCTTTCCATCAGCGGTGATATCCAGCAAAAGGTGCGCAGCGTACTTTCCCTGAACATGAAGGAGATCATACGGCGGGAGAAGGGGGTTGCTTCGGTTCCCCATCCTTCCGTGAAGGAGAAAAAGGATGTTGAGGCGCCACGCGTTATGCCGTGCCGTCTTGATGTGGTGGCCATAGGGGCTTCCACCGGCGGGCCTCCAGCCCTTCAGCGGATACTCGCTTCGTTCCGCGAGCCCCTGCCCCTGGCGATAGTTATCGCCCAGCATATGCCGGCAGGATTCACCCGGACCTTTGCCGAACGTCTCAACCGTTTATGTAATTTCGATGTCAGGGAAGCATCCGATGGCGACCAGGTCAGTCCGGGGAGCGTCCTGATTGCACCCGGTGGCCATAATATGGTTTTTGAAAAGTCTGGCGGCTCTGTGGTTGCCCGGATAGTCAACCCCTCCGCCAAAGAGCGCTACTCCCCTTCGGTGGATGCCATGCTCACTTCCTGTGCCGAGGTCTTTGGTTCTCGAACGCTTGGCGTTGTTCTTACCGGCATGGGAAACGACGGAAGCCAAGGGGTGCGGGCCGTTAAAAATGCCGGGGGCCAGGTAATTGCCGAGGCGGAAAGTTCCGCCGTAGTTTTCGGTATGCCGAAGGAAGCTATCGCAACGGGAATTGTGGACAAAGTAGTTTCCATTGACCTTATGGCGCTTGAAATCCGCATGCGCAGCGGAGTTGCTGCCGATATGGATTAACAGGGGGTACGGTCTGCTGTAATTACGGATGCGTCGCATTACGGAGAGCGGCGACGGAGGTCAGTCGTGTCGATTGATGATAAAGTCGAGGAAACAGGAGTTCACGTGCGAGCCGATGAATTTCTCCAGATGTTCAAGAAGGGGGCGGAATTCACGCAGGACCTCCTTAAGGAGAACGAACGGCTCCGTTACCGGATTCTGCAACTGGAGGAAGAGTTGCGTACTGGTGGCGGTTCGACGTCCCTTACTGACGAAAACCGGCAGCTTGCCTCCCGCATCGAGGAGCTGGAGCGGGAGAAAGAGGAGATTCTTGGGCGAATCCGGCAGATTGAGGATGAGAACAATGATTTCGCTACCCGGTACGTGGAGATTGAAGAAGAAAATAACAATCTGGCAAATCTTTACATAGCAAGTTATCAGCTCCATTCGATCCTTGATTTCGACGATGTTCTCAAAGTTATTACCGAAATCATTATCAACCTGATCGGCGCCGAAGAGTTTGCCGTCATGGTTACTGACGAGAAGACCGGCTTGCTCAGCGCCGTCGCTTCAGAGGGGGTAGCCCTTGACGAGATGCCTAAAGTGCGCCCCGGCGAGGGGCAAATCGGCACCATAGCCAGCACTGGCGAAAACTATTTTGCCGGTGATCCGGCTGGCTACGTGCGCGACCTCCTGAACCCCATGGTCTGTATCCCGCTCAAAATCAAAGAGCAGGTGATCGGGGTGATAGTCATCTACAAGCTCCTGATCCAGAAAAAAACTTTTGCCCCGGTTGATTACGAACTGTTCACGCTACTTGCCGGACATGCGGCAACGGCCATATTCAGTTCAAAGCTCTATTCGGACTCGGAGCGTAAACGCTCAACCATGCAGGGGTTCATAAACCTTCTGACTAAGTAGGCCTGGCCACCGGAGAATCATTAATTATGGCTGTAAAGAAGATACTGATAGTCGAAGATTCGCCCACCATGCGGCAACTCATTGCTTACACCCTGCGGCGCTTGCCCGAAGTGTCACTGGTGGAAGCGACCGACGGCGTTGACGCTTTGAAGAAGCTCGGTTGCGATAAGTTCAACCTGATCTTCACCGATATCAATATGCCGATAATGGACGGCCTTAAGCTTGTGAGCCATGTCCGCAACGATCCGGAGCTGAAGAACATCCCGATCGTCATTATCACTACCGAGGGGGCCGATGAGGACAGGAAGCGGGGGCTCGTGCTCGGCGCCAACAACTACCTTACAAAACCGATTCAGGCCGGCAAAATACTTGCAGTGGCAAAGGAATTGCTAGAGATTGGTTAAAATCCCGGGGAGCCGGGGGCTGGATGCAGAGAATTTTCTTCCGCATCCCGGCCGCCGGTTCCCGAATCCTTTCGGAGTTCTCGTGAAACGCCTGCTCATTCCTGCCATACTGTTCATCCTCTGTCTGCCTTTTCTTCTTCTCGCCCAGGATTACCAGGTGGTCACTTTCAGAACCGAAACTGCCGGCAAGGTAGATTTCAATCATCCGGTACACCTGAAGGCCCTGGGCAGCAATTGTACGCTCTGCCACAATACGATCTTCAAAATCGGCACCAAGGCGGCTCCGGTCACCATGAAGGAAATGGAGACGGGCAAGTCGTGCGGGGCTTGTCACAACGCAAAAAGGGCCTTTGCCCTCGCCGAATGCACCCGCTGCCACGTGACGAAGGAAGTACCGGTGGATATTCCCCACTTCGGTGCTGTAATCTTCAGCCATAAATTCCATCTGGGACTTGGCGCCTACGGCTGTTCCGATTGCCATAATGCCCTCTTCGGCGCCCGTACCGACAATCCCAACGTCACCATGAAGGAGATGGAGCGGGGTGTTTCCTGCGGTGCCTGCCATGACGGCAGTACCGCCTTCTCCGTAAAAGGGGACTGCACCAAGTGTCACGCGGTCCGGAATATTCCCTTCTCTGCCGATGCCACTTTCAGCCATGATGCCCACCTGGGATTCGGCCATGTCTGCGGAGACTGCCACAACAAGCTGTTCGTGGCCGGTCCCGACAGCAAGCGCTACACAATGCTCGAGATGGAAACGCAACAGTCGTGCGGCGGCTGTCACAACGGCAGCACCGCCTTTTCGGTCAAGGGTGACTGCGGCCGCTGTCACACATCCGTTAAGGATGTGACGTTCAGTGAAAGTGATGCCTTCTTTAGCCACGCTATCCATACCGCTCTTCTGGAGTGCAGCAGTTGCCACAGCGGCACCTTCGTGGGCGGGGTCAATAGCCGGCGCTACACCATGGCCGATATGGAAAAGGGGCTTTCCTGCGGCGTATGCCACGAAGATAAGACGGTATTCGGGGTGCGCGGCAACTGTGACCGCTGCCACGTGAAAACTAAAGAGGTCAACTTCAAAACTGGGGCTGCCGGCACCGTGACTTTCAGGCATGATGCCCACCGCCAGATGTATGGCTGCGGCGACTGCCATAATGGTATATTCACCGCCGGTAAAGGGCGCAAGAGCTACACCATGGCTGAAATGGGTAAAGGGAAGTCTTGCGGCGCGTGCCATGACGGCAAGACGGCTTTTGCCGCGACTGCCGCCGCCAATTGCGGCACCTGCCACCCCCTGCGGGATGTGATCCTTCCTCACGATGCCAAATTCCCCCATGTGAAGCATCTGGAATTTCAAACCTGCAGTGACTGCCATAACGGGCTGTTCCTCTCCGGTCCGGGGAATCGCCGCTGGACCATGACCCAGATGGAGGAAGGCAACTCCTGCGGTGCCTGCCACGATGGTTCCAGCGCATTCACTGTCAAGGGATCGTGCGAGCGTTGCCATACATCAACCATTGATGTGACATTTACGGTGCGCCAGACGGGAGTCACCCGCTTCAGCCACGAATTCCACACTCCCCTCCATGGCTGCAGTGACTGCCATAACGGGATCTTCGGAGCCGGTGCATCCGCTAAACGCCACTCCATGGCCGATATGGAGAAGGGCGCTTCGTGCGGGGCGTGTCACGACGGCAAAAGCGCTTTTGCCGTGAAGGATAACTGTACAAAGTGCCATCCGGTAAAGGAGATAGATTTCAGTAAATCAGACGCGCGTTTCAGCCATGCATTCCACCTCAACGCCTATAGTTGCACGGATTGCCATGACGCCCTGTTCAAACCCGACACCGACAACCGGCGCTGGACCATGGCCGAAATGGAGAAGGGGAACTCCTGTGGTGCCTGTCATGACGGCAAGAGCGCTTTCAACGTCACCGGCGACTGTGCAAAATGCCACCCGGTTACCAAAGGGGTGAAGTATGAGCTTCCCGGTGATGTGGGGAGCGTCCTTTTCAGCCATAAATCCCATTCTGGCAAAGGATACGGCTGCGTAGACTGCCACAGCAAGATCATCGTTGCCGGCTCCGGGAGGAAATCCCATTCCATGAAGGATATGGAACAGGGGCAGTCGTGCGGTGCCTGCCATGGTTTCAGCATGGCCTTCAGCGTGAAAGATCCTGTGAACTGCGAAAAGTGTCATAAGAGGCTCTATTGATTTACTTGTAATCACTCTCAGCCCATCTTTTGAAAGCCCCGCCGGCCCTGTGAACATATTTGCATGGCCGGCGTTTTTGTGCTAAGTACAGACCCTTGGTTTTGATTTTTTACTTACCCGTCAGCCGGAGGTAGCACGCCGTGGAAGAGAAATACATCCCCCGAAACGTCGAAGAGAAATGGCAGAAAATCTGGGAAGAGAACAAGACCTGCAAGGTCACCGAAGATCCTGCCAAGACCAAGTATTACCTCCTCGAAATGTTTCCCTACCCATCGGGCCGTATCCATATGGGGCACGTGCGCAACTACTCCATCGGCGACGTTATCGGGCGTTTCAAACGCCTGCGGGGATTCAACGTTCTTCATCCCATGGGGTGGGACGCCTTCGGTATGCCGGCCGAGAACGCGGCCATTCAGCATAAGAGCCATCCGGCCAAGTGGACCTACGAGAACATCGCTTACATGCGGAGCCAGCTCAAGAAAATGGGTTTCTCCTACGATTGGGACCGCGAACTGGCCACCTGCGACCTGGACTACTACAAGTGGGAACAGAAGATGTTCCTGGAGATGTACGGGAAGGGGCTTGCCTACAAGAAGACTTCTTACGTCAACTGGTGCCCCAAGTGCGAGACGGTTCTGGCCAATGAGCAGGTTGAGGACGGAGCCTGCTGGCGTTGCGACAGCGAAGTGACCCAGAAGGAACTGGAGCAGTGGTTCTTCAAGATTACCGATTACGCTGAGGAGCTTCTGGAGAACACCGGCAAACTTCCCGGCTGGCCCGAGCGCGTTCTTACCATGCAGCGCAACTGGATCGGCAAGAGCTATGGCTGCGAGATTGATTTCCCCGTGGAAGGGAGCCTCAGCAAGATACGGGTATTCACCACCCGCCAGGACACCCTCTTCGGCGCCACCTTCATGTCCCTCGCCCCTGAGCATCCCATGGCCCTGGAGCTGACCACGCCGGACCGCCGGGCCGAGGTGGAGGCTTTCATCGACAAGGTTAAGAAGACCGACAAGATCAAGCGGACCGCCGAGGATTTCGAGAAGGAGGGGGTCTTTACCGGATCTTACTGCATCAACCCGGTCACCAATTGCAAGATGCCGGTTTACCTTGCCAACTTCGTTCTCCTCGACTACGGCACCGGCGCGGTCATGGCCGTACCGACCCATGACCAGCGCGATTTCGAGTTTGCAAAGAAATATGATCTGCCGCTCCAGGTGGTAATCCAGCCCGAAGGCGAAACCCTCGATCCCGCCGCCATGGCCGCCGCCTACACCGAAGTGGGAACAATGGCCAACTCCGGTCCCTTTGACGGTCTGCGGAGCGACGAAGCCAAGGAGAAGATTGCCGATTACCTGGCAAAGGAGGGCATCGGGACCAAAACCGTGAACTACCGGTTGCGGGATTGGGGCATCTCCCGCCAGCGTTACTGGGGAAACCCGATTCCGGTCATCTATTGTGATATCTGCGGCGTGGTGCCGGTGCCGGAAAAAGATCTGCCGGTGGTACTCCCCATGGATGTCGAGTTCACGGGTGAGGGTGGGAGCCCCCTCAAAAAACTGGACTCCTTCGTAAACGTTCCCTGTCCCCATTGCGGTCAGATGGCCCGCCGGGAAACCGATACCATGGACACCTTCGTCCAGTCCTCCTGGTACTTCCTCCGCTACTGCTGCCCCGATTTTGCCGCCGGCCCCATTGACAAGGCCAGGGCCGAGTACTGGATGTCCGTCGATCAGTACATTGGCGGCATCGAACATGCGGTGCTCCACCTCCTCTATGCGCGCTTCTTCACCAAGGCCTTGCGGGACCTGGGATATGTGAGCGTGGATGAGCCGTTCACCAACCTCCTCACCCAGGGGATGGTCATTAAGGACGGCGCCAAGATGAGCAAGTCCAAGGGGAACGTGGTGGATCCCGACGCACTGGTCAATCGGTACGGCGCCGATACCGCCCGGCTCTTCTCCCTCTTTGCCGCGCCGCCGGAGAAAGACCTGGACTGGAGCGACCAGGGGGTAGACGGGAGCTTCCGCTTCCTTAGCCGGGTCTGGCGCCTGGTCTGCGACCTCCTTCCCTTCGTTGGCAAGGGTGCGGCTTTGGATCCGGCGGCCCTGTCCGATGAGGCCCGTACTCTGCGCCGTACTGTCCACAAGACTATTCGCAAGGTTACCGACGACATCGACGAACGGTTCCATTTCAATACCGCCATTGCGGCCATTATGGAGCTTGTGAATTCCATCTATGCCTTCGAACCCAAGAATGCGCCCGAAAACGGGCCGGTTCTGACCGAGGCCATTGAGAGTGTCGTTATAATGCTTTCCCCCTTTGTTCCCCATGTGGCGGAAGAGCTCTGGGAAGCCCTTGGCCGCCAGGGGGGAGTGGAGGCTGCCGGCTGGCCCTCCTTCGACCCGGCGGCAGCGGTGGATGCCGAGTCCCTCATCGTGGTTCAGGTGAATGGCAAACTCAGGGGGAAATTGACGGTATCCGTTGATGCCACTGAGGAGCAGGTCAAAGCAGCCGCCTTTGCCGACGAGAAGGTAAAGCCGTGGCTGGAGGGTAAACAGCTCCGTAAAGCAATCTACGTACCGGGCAAGCTGCTTAACATTGTGGTGGGGTGACGCGCCGATGCCGACCGTGAGGGGAAACATACTACGGCTATTGGCAGTGCTACTGTCTGCCTTTGTCATTGCTGGGTGCGGCTATCATGTCATGAAGCCGGCCAGAGGTATCGCGGGACTCGAAGGCAAGACCCTTGAGGTTTCAATATTCGATAACCGCAGTTTCCGGCCGAACATCGAAGCGATCCTTTCCGACATAATCGTGGATGAACTGGTTAAAAGAGAAGGCGCACAGCTTGTGGAGCATGGGGGGGACATTGTGCTCTCCGGGGCCATCCTTGATTATTCAACGTCCCATGTCTCTTATACCGCAGAAGATGAGGTCAAGGAATACCGGGCTAAGGTAACGGCTGAAGTTGCCCTGAGGAATAAAGAGACCGGTAAAGTGATCTGGAAAGGTACCCTTACTTCCACCCAGGATTTTCCCGCCCTTGACGACCTGGTATTCCAGCAGAACAGCGAGGATGCCGCCATCCGGGAGATTTGCCGCAAGCTGGCGCGGGAAGTCTATATCCATTTGACAGAAGATTTCTGATGCCTGCGCAGCCTTGCGCGGGATCCCCTTTATCCCATGAAAATAGACGAATTCCATAAAGCCTTGTCACGGGGAGAGATTTCTCCCCTTTACTATTTCCATGGCGATGAACCGTACCTCATGGAGAGGGCCGTAAAGCGGCTCACCGACCTTGTTGTTCCACCGGATTTCCGTGATTTCAATCTGGACGTTTTCTACGGTAACGAGTGCAAGGGAGATGAAATCGCATCGGTTACCCAGACCCTTCCGATGTTTGCCGATCGCAGGATGGTAATTGTGAAGCGCGCCGGCGATCTTTCCGCTGCCGCCCTGGAGATACTCGCAGCCTGCGTTGCGGACCCGCCCCCCACCACATGTCTGGTCTTCGTGGGCGAGAAAATTGATCAGCGGAAGAAATTTTTCCAGGAACTGAAAAAGAAGGGTGAGCTGGTGGAGTGCAAGCGCCCCTACGAGAACCAACTGGGCGCTTTCATCCGCGAGGAGGCGAAAGTTCTGGGCAAGCGTATCGAGCCGGCTGCGGCCGAAATGCTTGTCTATCTGGTGGGAAGCAACCTGGGTGAGTTGAACACTCAGTTGGAAAAAGTGGCACTGTATGTCGGCCAGCGCGAAGCAATAACTGTTGATGAAGTACGGGGCATCGTTTCAGACACGAAGGTGGAGAGCGTGTTCGATCTTGCCAATGCCATGGGCGAACGCGACCCCGCAAAGGCGCTGCGCAGCCTTGCCACCATTCTGCGGGATGGCGAGGCGCCGCTCATGCTTCTTGCCATGATTGCCCGGCATTTCCGGCAACTTTGGCGGGTACGGGATTTGATGGCGCAGAAGGTTGCGCAGCAGGATATTTCCCGACTTTCCGGTATTAACCCTTACTTCCTTAAAGGGGTTATGGCACAGGCGCGTAATTTCGGCACCGATGAGTTGAAGCGGGTATTTGAAAGTCTATACGCGGCTGACCTTGAGCTCAAGGGAGGAGGGTCGCGGCGTCCGGTACTAATAATGGAGCGGCTTGTGATGGATGTCTGCGGAATCTCGCGGTAATAAAAAAGGGCGTCCCAATCGGGCGCCCTTTTTTCATTGTTGAAGGCAAGAAATCTCTAGCCGAGCGTGTTCACCAGTTTGGTGAGACGGGAAACGTTGCGGGAAGCAACATTGGCGTGGATGATCCCCTTGGTGGCAGCCTTGTCGATGACCGGAATAGCAGCTTGAAGGGCTTCTTTTGCCTTGGCTGCATCCTTGGCTTCAACTGCCTCACGTACATTCTTTATGAAAGTCCGCAGACCGGAGCGGATGGACTTGTTTCTGAGTTGCTTCTTCTTGTTCTGCTTGATTCTCTTCAGGGCCGACTTGTGATGAGCCAAACTGCACCTCCGTATGTGTATCGAATAGATTCTGGTAGTTACGAAAGGTCTATAATTACCACTGAACGCATTTTCCAGTCAAGTTAAAAATGCCTTGGCTCCATGGTCTCCGAGCACAAAAAAGAGGGCGGACTACGTGAGTCCGCCCCAATTACATCGACAAAGGCGGCAGTTGCAGCCTATGCCATTAAAAACGGTAGCCGAGTCCGAGGGAACCGGAGTAGCTGATTCCGTCCTGGTCTCCGTAGACGTAGGGAGCATCGTCTACGAACTGTGTGAACCCGCCTTGGGCTGTCAGGTAGAGGTTCTGGGTAAAGTTGTAGGTGCCGCCGAGACTGCATTCAACCTGTTCATAGTTCAGATCCGAGTAGGAGCTGAACCGTGCAAGGTTTTCGGTGCTGTACAGCTGGTTGATAATGTAGTCGGTGGTGTCGATGGGCGAGAGGTAAAGCCCGCTCATTTCGGCTGTAGCATTGTTATACATGGCGTTGGCGTGCAGTTTCAGCTTGTCGGTTGCCTGGTACGTCGTGTTCAGCGAAAGAGTGTGAACTTCGGTGTCATACTCGAAATTGTCGCATGTCGACCCAAACTGGGTCGATGGGATGACCCCCGCTCAGCCATCGTACCATCCTTGGCAGAAGTCTGTCTTGGATGTCTGTTTCATGAAGTTGTAGGCGAGCGTGATGTTCACTTTGTCGACGGGTGCATACCAGAAGGAGATGCCCGGCGAATGGGTCTGCTGTTTCCAGGTGGAGGTGTTGAGGTCGTTCTGCTCCAGCTTTACCCGGTAGTAGGCGGTAGCCGAAATGCGGGGCGAGGGTGACCATGTGGCGGTGAGAGCCCCTTCGTGAACACTGTCCGGCTGGTTGGAGAGATCCGCGATCCGTTCGTCGTAGAATGAAACTCCATAGGTCGGGCCGCCAGTGACCGTTGTGGTGAATGGAGCCATGACCGAAGAGGTCGGAACCAGTGCGGCATCGGGATTCTGGAACGGGTTCTCGATGTCCTTGTACGTGTAGCTGGCCCTCATCGAGAGGGTATTGGTGGGTCTGCTGCTGAGTGATGCCTTGATTTTATGGGTCTCTGTCTTTCCGAAGAGCTCGTCTTCGCGGTCTTCGTTTTTGTATTCATAGCCCAGGCGCAGGGTGGTCCGCTTTGCCAGCCGGTAAACGGTGTCCATGCCCAGGGTTGCCACATCTCTTGAGATCACCGAGTGCCGTGTCGGAGAGAGCGATTCCGCCGTGGGCGTGAACTGGTTCGGCGCAGTGCCCCAGGTGGCGACATCTGCAACCGGAAGGGTGTTGAACGCGAGGGCCACGTCATCGTTCTCGATCTTCTCCGCTTTGCCGCGCAGCGTGACCGTCAGGTTTTTCCAAGGGGTAGCGGTAATTCTCCCGCCGTACGCATCGTAGGACGTCTTCAGCTTGTCCTGGTCCAGGGAAAATATATTTGGGTCTCCTGCCTTAGTGCTGTCGACAGTCGTGTTCACATAACTTGCCACCATGGTGGTGTTGCGCGGCAGGTCGAGCTTGGCCTTGATGACGTGGCTGTCCTTGTTGGAATCGGGGGTAACGTCATACCTGAGCCCCCCATTGCGGTAATCGTACAGGAGCCGGTTGTCGAACCCTTGCGCTGCGGTCAGGTAATTGCCGGGGAAATTCATGCCCGGAGATAGTGCCGGGTCATAGGTCATCGTCGGGTCGGCGCCGTGCTCCCTGAACTGTCGGTTCATGTAGGAGTAGTTCAAGGTCAGGAGCCCAAACTTACCCGTGACCCCGGCGGTTATGTCCCGGGTATTTTCGTCGATCTTCTTCCCTTTTCCCGTTACGTGGCAAGAGGTGCATTTGCTCATGCCGATGGACTGCTCCATCCCGTTCCGGTCTTCGTTTCGGTAGGTGAAGTGGAAGGTCAGGTTCGGAAGCTGGGGCAGGGTGAGGTCCGAATGGCTTTTCCATTCCCGCCGTACCACTGAAAAATCGGCATTGGGAGTCAAATCCTCGCCGAAGACCGATGCCCGCCCTATCTGCTGGGCAGTGTATCCGGCCGTTGGCGCCCAGCTGTTGGCGACATAACGGGTTCCGGTGGCCGTTTCGGTTATCAGGAAGCCCGGTACGAAGTTGGGGGTAATGGTGTTATTGCTTTCAAGGTACGCAGTGGTCGAGCCGATTGCCGTGGATGCTCCCGAGAATGCGGATGGCGTTTTTGGGATTGCCGCATCGAGATAGTTTATCTGGTCGTGGTCGAGCCAATGTTGAAAAACGTCATAGCTGAAACTGGATTTCAGGATACGCTTGACGTCAAGTTTCGCATTGTGGGTCTGGTCCCTGGAGTCCATGAACCTGACATCGCCATCAAGGGTGATGCCGGCCCCTTTGACGCTGAGGTCGACCTTACCGTAGGGGTTGACGCCGGGCTTGGTCCTTATGGACGAATATTCGTTCACGCGACTGATGTCGTCCGATACCGCCAGCCCCGCAGCACCAGTTTCAATAGTCGCCGACAGGCCCTTGGCCTCCTGTCCGGCGAAAAGTGAAAGCGGAGCGCACAGGACCAGTACCGGTAAAGCCATCAGCCATTTTCCGGATTTTTTCATATCTGCTCCTTTACTCATATTCAGTGCAGTTCATGTTAACGGGTAAGCCCCGAGGCCCCATCGGGCCAGCCCCTTGTGCCATCGGAGTTGATGGACGGTGCTGTCTGCGAGGGGAGATCGCTGCCATGGACCTGGGAATGGCAGACGGTGCACTTGGTGCCGAAAGCCTTGGCCCATCCGTCGGTGCCGTGGCTGTTGTCGAACTGGACGGAATTGGTTGCCGAGAGCGGGTCGGTCGTGTTGGCGATTGTGTTTGCATCGTAAGCCACGTTGCCCGAGTCTACGGTCGCCCCGGTCCTGAGGGTGTGGAAGTGGCTCTCATGGCACTGGAGGCAGAGGAACGGCTCATTTTGCTTGAGAAGATTGTTTGCCACACTGCCGTGGGCGTCGTGGCAGATGGTGCAGTCCTCCTGGACCGGCGCATGCTCGAATACGAAGGGGCCCTGGTAGCGGCTGTGACAGGTGAAGCAGAGGTCATTCACCCGTTCTTCGGTCTTGAGGCTCTTCTCGGCGGTGCCATGGGGCTGATGGCAACTGGTGCAGGTCATCTTCCCTTCGCGAAGCGGATGGTGGGAGGGGAAGTTTGCTTTGGCGCGGTATTCCTGGTGGCACGAGTAGCAGAGGTCAATCTCGTTCATCTTCAGGCTGTGCTTGGCCGCTTTCTTGCCTTGATGGATCTTGTGGCAATCGGTGCAGGCCACCTCGTTGAGCGCGTGCTCGCTTCCGGCCCATTCCATGTGGGTGCCCGCCGAATGGCATTTGAGGCAGATTGCCGAGGCCTGATCAGATGAAAGGCTCGCAAAGGAGAGAATTTTGGCCGAATCGCCTTCGGCTGCATGGATGCTGCCGGCACCGTGGCATGATTCGCATCCCTTGGTTCCCCCCATTACTTCGAAATCGGCCAGTTTGCCGTGGATTGAATCGGCAAACGGTTCAACGATTTTGTCGTGGCACTGGGCGCAGTCCTTGTCGCCGATGTAAGCTGCGCCTTCAATGGTCGGCAGGGTCAGGACCCGTTCCCTGACAGAGCCCGTCGCGCATGCTCCAACAACTAGCGAAATCACGGACAATGCGGCCAGGGACAACCATCTGGCATTGGGTAACTTTTTTTGCATGGCTGCTCCTTTTTGTGAAGTGCTTCGATTCAATCAATACTTCGGCAGAATTACCGTGGGCACAGCGCCCTCAGACCCATAAAATCACCTCCTTTTGACGGTAAATTTGCACGAACATTGCAGTGTAATCATGCGCTTTGACTGGTGATAAAGCGCTTTTTGGATTTATGTATTTATCGTCGAGAAATACCGAAAACCAAAACGAATCATTTTAATGAATGCATAAGTGTTGCTAATGGGATCTGCTGCACGGCAAGATTGCTGGAGGGAAGGTAAATCTATGGAAACGCTGTATCTGAAGACGCTGATAGTTGCCGCGGAAAAGGGAAGTTTTTCAAAGGCTTCCACGGAGCTCTGCATAACCCAGTCGGCCGTGTCCCAGAGGATAAAATTCCTGGAGGATCGCTACGGTTGCGAGCTGCTCGACAGAACCGGACCGGTAGTAATGCTGACGCCTGCCGGCGAAATGGTGGTTAAAAAAGCCCAAGCGATGCTTGATATCGAAAAATCTCTTCAGGACGAACTGCAAAAGTTCACCGGCAGGCAAAGCCTCTCAATCTGTTGCACGCCATCTTTCGGGACGGCTTTTCTCCCTGGGGTCCTCAACTGTTTCATGCAGAAAAATGCGGACAATGTTGATCTCAAGTTCATGTTTTCGACACCGGAGCAGGCGGTTAAGGGGCTTGCCGAGAGAAATTTCGATATCGGTATCATTGAGCATTGCGATGGGCTTGATCTTTCTGAGTTTCACAACGTCGATCTGCCCAAGGACGAACTGGTCTTTATCAGTTCTCCGTCCCTGGGAATCCCTTCGCCCGTTGCCAGCATCGAACAGCTCAAGGCCCAGCGTCTCATTGCCCGCAAAGACGGGTGCAGCTCCAAGAAGCTTCTGCGGCACAACCTGGCGGCCATTGGAAGCGAGCTTGAGGATTTCAGGAGTACGGTGATTTATGACGACTTGCGTTTAACGGTGGAGACAGTGCTTGCCGGGGGTGGGATTTCATTCGTATCGACAAGTCTGGTGCGAAAGCATCTGGAGGATGGGACTCTTAGAGAACACAGGGTTGAGGGATTTTGTCACAACAGGTATCGCACCATTGCCGTGGGCAGGCGCAAGTCCAAGGATCCATTCGTGAAGGATTTTCTGACGTGTGTCTCCACCGAGTTTACCGACCGGTGCATGATGTAATCTGGAAAAAATGAAAAAAAGGGGGGGTGGGATGACCACCCCCCATTGCATTGAAGGAGGCTGAAAAAGGGAGAATTACCAATCTTCTTTTTGTTTCTCTGCCATGAAATTGAAGTAAAGTTCCGGAGTGGTCAGTTTCTTTACCTCGGCTTCACTGTAGCCAAGATCCTTTAAGTTAAGAACACCGTTGGGTGCGTGGCAGTTATTGCAGGTCAGTGCCTTGGACTTGGTCACAAGGTGGTTGCTGCCGAAGTAAATGGTCTGCCATCCGGGGACGGGCTCGTAATCCTTGATGCCCAGAATCTTGGCGGCTGATGCTACCCCGGCAAGGGTGTCGCCGTTTGACATGGGAGGAGCGAAGTCCATGGACATGAGCTTGCCGTCTTTCTTGTTGAAATAGGCCTTTCCCTGGAAGATCTTGAAGGGATAGATCTTGCTCTTGCCGTCCTTGCGGTCGCCCTTGGGCCCGATGAAGTCGGCGCGGTTCGCTACGGTTTTGTTGTACCAGGCGTAGACCGGAGTTGTCTCATTGGCTTCCTTGCGGAGGGTGGTCGGCTCATAGTAGCCGTCGGAGAGCTTTTCCCAAACCGTAAAGTCCTTGGCAAAAGTGCCGCCGGTTCTGGTTATGTGGCAGGTCTGACAGGCAATGTGGGCCGTGTGGTTGTTGTACGCCTCGTTTGAATGCGGCTTTTCGGTGTGGCAACCCTCGCAGGAGAGCCGTACTCCGTCGTGGGCCCAGTTGTTCGGGTCGAAGCCGGTCGGGATCCGGTGATTCTCTGTTTTGTGACAGTCGACGCAGACCATTCCCATGGCGGCATGGACATCGTTCTCCGCCGTGAAGGTGAACCCCCGCTTAACATAAACACCGCCACCTGCCGCTTCGTGGCAGGTCATGCAGTTCTTGACCGTCGGCTTTGAGATGGTGAGGGCAGCTTCGGTGCTGCGGTCCTGACCGAGCACTACATTGCCTTTATCATCCTTATGGGGAGCGCGCTTGCTGAAGTCATAGGAGTTCGAGTGACAGACAAGGCAGTCGATGGCAGCTTCTGCTTCAGCGCCAGTGCTCCCCACGTCGGAGATGTGGTTGCCCGGATGGCAGGTGTTGCAGCCCGAAAACTTGGTCTTCTTTGCGTCGGCGGCTTTGGGAATCTCTTTCAGGTTGTTGACGATATCGTTGCCGTTACACATGGTGTAAATACGGTTTTTCATACCGTATTCCTGTTTGGGGTCGAGATTCTCCACATTATCGACCTTTGAAGCGTGCTTCCAGTGAACCGTCGTCAGGAATTGCTTTGCGGTACCGGCGTGGCAGACTTCGCAGGTTTCCGGTCCCTTGTAGCCATTCTTCTGGATGTATTCCTTACCGGCATGTTCCTTGGCCTCTACCGCCGCCGTTGCCAGCAGACCTGCCATCAGCGTGCCGACGAGAACTTTTGTGTTCATAAGGTCCTCTCTTTTTTGAAATTAATTAATACACATTATTTGAAAATATGTATAGATAATATATTTAGATAATTGGATGTCTGGCCCAAGAAAATTGCAGCCACATTGATAAGGGCTGCAATTGGCATCATCTATTCAGTTAAATGCGCCTTAGCAGCCGGCAGTTTTCCGGAAGAGCTTGCTGGTGTTCTTGCCGCCTGCGTTATCGTACTTGCAGCGAATTTCGTCATCAAGCTTGATTCTTTTGTCCTTGAACTTGTCGAGGGTGAGGTCGTCGGTGACAACGATTTCCACGTTTTTGCCGGTTTTGTTGTCCTTGAGGGTTACAACCGCTTCCTTGGCGCCCTTCATTTCAATTTTCTGGATAACGCCGATCATCTTTACTTCTTCGGCGCTGGCGACACCGCTGAACGATACGATGCTGAGGGCCATGAATGCTGCCATCATGATAACTGATACCGCTTTTTTCATTTTCGTTCTCCTTGTGTGTTGTGTGGCGGCTGGATGCCTTAACGGTGTTCGTAATTCCGTTATGCGTGCTTCCTGAGCAGGGGGGCTTGCGCCCCCCCTTTGATACTTCGTTTAGAAATGTACTTCGAATGTTGCGTACAGATCCTGGGCAGTTTTCATGGGAGCAGTCATCTGCGCCAGCATGGGGTTGTTAAGCTCGTCGAACTTGTGAGCTGCACCGAGCCAGCTGTTGCTGCCGGTGTAGTCAAATTTGTAGTACTGGTAGCCTAGCTTGAAGAACACCTTGCTGAGATAGGAAGAAATCGGGGCGAACTTCAGCTCTTGGATAACATAGGCCTCGTAGACATCACCGCGGGTACCCACCTTGCTGGTCCACATGTCATCGGCAGCCGGGGCGAAGGTGATCCAGTTCTTGGAGCCGTGGTTGTATTCAAGGCCGATCTTCGTACCGGTGGATTCAAAGTCGTAACGGCCACCGGCGTAGATTGCCCATCCCGAGTTTGACCTGGTGTTGTTGGCATCAGACAGGAGAGCGTAGCCGATTGCAGCATCTCCGTTCGGGTGGGTCTTGCTGATGGCGCCGTTTGCAAACCAGTGGAGTTTGCCGGGACCGACGTTCTTTACCTGCCCCAGGAAGGAGAGGCCGTACCAGTCGATGTCGCCTATGTTTTGGGAAGGTTGGAGGCCTACGTACGGACCAGTGAGCATTACCGGGGCGTTGAAGATATCCATGCCGCGGTTGTACTGGAACTCGGCGTGGAATGCGTCAGTGTCGTAGGGGACAATGTTGATGCCGATCATGTCGGTATCTTTGAGGCTGTTGGTGCTGCTGTCCTGGATTCCGCTCTCGAAGCCGCGGCCATAGCAGAGTTTGGCATAGGCGCCCGGAAGCGCCTCGATGTCCGGTGCCCATCCCAGGGTACCGCCGTCAAAGGCATAATCCACGAGCAGCTGCGGAACACCGGCGTTGCCGGGGCGCTCCTGGTTCTGCTTCAGGTGCGAGGGGATACCGCCCGTGGAGGGGCGACGGCCCACCGACAACCAGATGGGCTGGTCCATGATGTTGCTCCAAGTGGCATAAACGCGGTCGACCGCAAGCTTGCTGTCGCCTGGGACATGGCCGACGGTACCGTCGAAGGTGCCGGCCCGATCGAATGAATAGGCGGTGTTGCCGTTTTGAAGAGCGGCATCATCCTGGGCGCCGGTCACCTTGTACATAAGAAGGCGGGCGGTGACGCTCACGTTCTGGGTGGCCTTGGCCTTGAGATTCAGGCCGAACCGGTTCGTGAATAGAGAGCTGTCCTTGACGGATTTGCTGTCATAGGGTGTTGCAATCGGATTTCCCAGTTGATCATAACCGGCCTGCCAATATTTAGCAGTGCGACCTTGAAGATAGTCATACCGGAACCGGTAATCGCCGCTGATGGTCAGCCAACGGCCAATGGATTTTTCCTCAACCTTGTCAACTTTCTTGTCAGTGTCCTTCATTTGCCCTTTGAGAGACTCCAATTCTTTCTCGAGGGCCTCCATCTTTTTCTCCAGGTCAGCCTGGTCTGCGGCAAAAGCCGTAATCGGCTGGCAGAGCCCGACGAGCAGGGCGCCTGCAAGGACCTTCCGGGTAGTACGTTTCATGCGTTCTCCTTTCTTGGTGTGATTTGCCCGCGTTTAAAACTGTTGATCACTTGGAGCGGATTAGCGCACATTCATGCGTGATAATCGGAAAGCATTCTACAATACGATAGCCGAAAAGCAATACGGATGCCAGAATATATTTATTCAATATTTTGGATAGTTGCATATTGTGGCCATTTGATGGTGTTGGCCATATGACACAATTTTTTGACTTTGCTGACATTTTTGGGCACCTTTTGTCCGTGGGCCGGTTAATAGAGGTCCCGTCAAATAGGCTGTTGACGTCCCGTAGCGCAATCTCGTAATATCTATTGAATTATCCTGAGGAAAGAGAATCCGTGTCCAACGAAAAGCTACTGTATATCGAAACCTTTGGCTGTCAGATGAATGTTAATGATTCCGAGAAGGTGGCGGCGCTTCTGAAGGGAGAAGGGTACACGCCGACTCCCGATGCATCGGCGGCAGACCTGATAATCGTCAATACCTGCAGCGTGCGGGAAAAGGCCGAACACAAGGTTTACAGTTATCTGGGCCGCTTCAAGGGGCTTAAACGCCAGAGGCGCTTCCTTCTTGGAGTCGGGGGGTGTGTTGCCCAGCAGGAGGGGGCGCGGCTCCTGAAGAGAGTCCCCTGGCTCGATCTCGTCTTCGGCACCCACAATCTGCATCTCTTGCCCGAAATGGTCCGCTCGGCGGAGCAGGGCAAGCGCAGGGCCGCCGTGGATTTTATCGACAATGAGACCCGCCTCGACCTTTTTCCGCGGGTTGACGATGGTGGGGGCGTAACCAGGTTCGTTACGGTCATGCAGGGGTGTGATAATTTTTGCTCCTACTGTATCGTTCCCTATGTGCGGGGGCGCGAGATCAGCCGCCGCTCCGCCGAGATCATTGACGAGGTGCGCGGTGCCGTCGCCGGAGGCGTGCGAGAGGTGACGCTCCTCGGCCAGAACGTTAACTCCTATGGCTTGAAAATGCCGGGCGAGCTTTCCTTTGCGGGGCTCCTTCGGGAGATATCCGCCATCGACGGCCTTGAACGGATTCGTTTCACCACATCCCATCCAAAGGATATCTCTCCAGAGCTCATTGCCTGCTTTGCCGAGTTGCCGAAGCTGTGCGGCCATATCCATCTTCCCGCCCAGGCGGGGAGCGATGCGATTCTGGCGCGCATGAACCGTGGCTACACGCGGCAGGATTATCTGCAAAAGGTTGCCGCGCTCAAGGCGGCCCGCCCGGACATCCTCATTACCGGCGATATTATCGTCGGTTTCCCCGGAGAGACGGAGGAGGATTTCCTCCAGACCATTTCCCTGATGGAGGAAGTCCGTTACACCGATATTTTCTCCTTCGCCTATTCTCCCCGGCCGGAGACCGCTGCAGCTGCTCTCCCCGGCAGGGTCTCACGCAAAGAGGCCACGGAGCGGCTCGAACGGGTCCAGGCGCTCCAGCGGGAGATGACCATTGAGCGCCATGCAAGCTTTGTGGATACCTGTCAGCCGGTTCTTGTGGAAGGGATGAGCAAACGGGGCGACCAGCTTTACGGCCGTACCGACGGCAATCTGATCGTGAACTTCGCCGCAGATCCTTCTCTTGTCGGTTCTCTGGTTGACGTGCGTATAACCCGCGGCTTTCCGAACTCGCTCTTGGGCGAACCGGCAAATGTGCAGTAATAAAATGGAGTATGTATGTATCTGAAGATGAATATTCATGGCTTCGCCCTCGACTCCATAGCCCAAAGGCCTGTAGTCCTGCTCAAGGATGCCGACGAAGCGAACACTATTCCAATCTGGATGAACAGCACCGATGCCCTGTATATCGTGGCGGAGCTGATTCGCCATGACGCCGGCGCTAAGAGCGACCGCAAGGATCTCCTCTCAGCTCTGCTCAATCACTTTGATGCCGAAGTGAAAGAGGTTGTTGTCGAGGATATGAAAGACGGGCTCTTTGATGCTGCGGTCGGGGTTTGGGTGAATGATGCAATGGTGATGCTCCCCGTGCGCATATCCGAGGCCCTTTCCTTGGCCCTGAAACATAATCTTCCGGTAATGGTTGCGAACCGTCTTCTCGACAAGATTTCATATGTCGGTGATGAGGATGACGAGCGCTTTACCGATGCTGACACCCGGCGTTTTGTGGATTTTCTCGAAAACCTCGATCCTGCGGATCTGGGCAAATATCCGATGTGAAGCCGGCTACAAATTCTCCCATAACCCATAACCCAAAGCCTTTGACCATTAGTTCAATGAGGAGCTCCCATGCGTCAGGAATCGCTGGATTTTTTCAAGAAGCTTGTTGAAGCGCCGAGCCCGTCCGGCTACGAGCAGCCGGCCCAGCGGGTTTTTCGCGACTATATCGCCCCCTTTGCCGAAGTGAGCACCGATGTCATGGGAAACGTCATCGGCCTCATCCGCGGGGAGGGGGATGACCTGCCGCGCGTGATGATCGTTGGGCATTCGGATGAGATCGGATTTCAGGTCAAGTACATCGATGATAACGGTTTCCTCTTCTTCGCGCCCATAGGCGGGGTGGATGCACACCTGACGCCGGGGAAACGGGTTCGTGTCCACACGGCCAGTGGGCCGGTTGCCGGGGTAATCGGAAAAAAGCCGATTCATCTCATGGATGAGGAGGACCGGAAAAAGATCGTGAGGCTTGATGCCCAGTACATCGATATCGGTGCGGCCGACAAAAAAGAGGCTCAGGAGTATGTTCGTGTCGGCGATCCGGTAACGTTTGCCGTCGGCTTGGAGCCGCTTCTGGGGGACCGGGTGGCGTCCCGCGCGTTTGACGATAAGGCCGGGAGTTTTGTGGTGGCCGAAGTGCTGCGGACTGTAGCCCAATCCGGGGTCAAGCTTCCGGTTGACCTCTACGGAGTTTCTTCCGTGCAGGAGGAGATCGGACTTCGCGGCGGCACCACCAGCGCCTACAGCGTGAACCCCCACGTGGGGATCTGCGTGGAGGTGGATTTCGCCACCGACCAGCCCGATGTGGAAAAAAAGCATAACGGTGAGGTGAAGGTCGGCAAAGGGCCTATTCTCTCCCGGGGAGCCAATATTAATCCCCCCCTCTTCGACCTTCTCTCAACAACGGCGGAGCGGGAGGCGATTGCGGTCCAGTATACCGGCATCGCAAGGGCCTCTGGTACCGACGCCAACGTGATGCAGATATCCCGTGGCGGAGTGGCCACGGCGCTGGTGAAGCTGCCGCTGCGCTACATGCATACGCCGGTGGAGGTCCTTTCACTCTCCGATCTGGAGAACGCTGTTCGACTTATCGTTTCAGCGCTGCCGGCAATGGGTGAAAAAGATACTTTCATCCCCCGTTGATGGGCGGGAGCGCCGCGAGAAGGTGTTTCTTTTTTTGCAGCTCAAAAAAACTCTTTGATTTTAGCCACTTTTAGCTTGACTCACATTTTTCACTTGACTATCTTTTACGGTTAATAGTTTGAGACCCACCACAAAGGAGTCCGCGATGTTAGATGAAACGATTCAGGAAGGTCTAACCTTCGACGATGTTCTTCTCGTTCCTGCCCATTCCCATGTCCTTCCCCGCGATGTCTCCCTCAATACCCGTTTGACCCGAAACATCACCCTGAACATACCGCTGGTTTCAGCCGCCATGGATACGGTCACCGAGGCGCGTACCGCCATCTGCATGGCCCGCGAGGGAGGGCTCGGCATAATCCACAAGAACCTGACCATTGAAGAGCAGGCAATGGAGGTGGACAAGGTCAAGAAGAGCGAGTCGGGCATGATCGTGGACCCCATAACCATGCGTCCCACCCAGAAGATCCACGAGGCCCTGGCCATCATGGAGAAATACCGGATATCCGGTGTTCCCGTCACCAATTCCAAGGGGAAGCTGGTGGGCATCCTCACCAACCGCGACCTCCGTTTCGAGACGGACCTGAACCTTCCCATCTCGGACCGCATGACGAAGCACCGCCTTGTGACCGTTCCGGTGGGGACAACTCTGGAAGAGGCCAAAGAGCACCTGAAGCACACGCGGGTGGAGAAGCTCCTGGTTGTTGACAACGATAAGAACCTGAAGGGTCTCATTACCATAAAGGATATCGAGAAGGTCAGAAAATACCCCAATGCCTGCAAGGATGCCCTCGGACGCTTGCGGGTGGGCGCCGCCGTCGGCCCTACCGCCGACATGGAAGCCCGGGTCGATGCACTTGTCAAAGCCGGAGTCGATGTCATCGCCATTGATACGGCCCATGGCCACTCTCAGGGGGTGCTTGACTCGATACGCGCCATTAAAGACAAATTCCCGGAAGTTGAACTCATCGCCGGCAATATCGCCACGGCGGAGGCTGCCGAGGCTCTTGTCAAGGCCGGGGTTGACGCTATCAAGGTTGGTATCGGACCTGGTTCCATCTGCACCACCCGCGTGGTGGCCGGGGTCGGCGTGCCGCAGATCAGCGCCATTGCCGAGTGTGCAAAGGTTGCCCGCAAAAACGATATACCCCTCATCGCGGACGGTGGTGTGAAGTACTCGGGCGATGTAACAAAGGCGATCGCTGCCGGTGCGGACGTTATCATGATCGGTTCCCTCTTTGCCGGAACGGAGGAATCCCCCGGCGACACCATCCTTTACCAGGGCCGCGCCTACAAGAGCTATCGTGGCATGGGTTCCATCGGGGCCATGAAGGAGGGGAGCAAGGACCGCTACTTCCAGAGCGACGTGGAGAGCGATGTCAAGCTGGTCCCCGAGGGTATAGAAGGCATGGTTCCCCTTCGCGGACCGCTCGGGGCGAACGTGCACCAGCTTATGGGCGGGCTCCGGGCCGGCATGGGATACACCGGAAGCCGGACCATTCAGGAGCTTCAGCAGAAGGGACGTTTTGTCCGGATTACCGGTGCGGGCCTCAAAGAGTCCCACGTCCACGACGTCATGATTACCAAAGAAGCACCTAACTACCGGGTTGAGAACGTTCGATGAGCAGTGATATTCATCAAGAGAAGATACTGATTCTGGATTTCGGTTCGCAGTACACCCAGCTCATTGCCCGAAGGGTGCGGGAGGCCCACGTCTACTGCGAACTGCATCCCTTCGATATGGACCTGGCAGCGATCCGCGCTTTTGCTCCGCGCGGCATCATCCTGTCGGGCGGCCCCAAGTCGGTCTACGAGGAGGGAGCGCCTGCGGTTGAGGAAGCTCTTTTCGATCTGGGTGTGCCGGTTCTTGGCATCTGCTACGGGATGCAGCTCATGAGCCGCCACTTCGGCGGCGAGGTGGTCCCCGCCGGAAAGCGTGAGTTCGGCCATGCCGATCTTCTCTCCTCCGGAGTTCCCGGCCATCTTTTCGACGGTTTTTTTGTCGATGGGAAGAGCCCTGTCTGGATGAGCCATGGCGACCATGTCTCACGGGTGCCGGCCGGCTTCGATGTGGTGGCTAAGACGGATAATGCCCCTGTCTGTGCCATTCAGGATGTGGAGCGCAACCTTTACGGGGTACAGTTTCATCCTGAGGTAAACCATACCCCGCGGGGCGAAGTCCTCATCGATACCTTTGTGCGCAAGATCTGCGGCTGCAGCGGGCAATGGACGCCCGGGCATATTATTGAGGACGCCGTCAGCCGTATCCGTACTCAGGTGGGGAGCGACCGGGTTATTCTCGGTCTTTCTGGCGGGGTCGACTCGTCGGTGGCGGCAGCACTTATCCATCGGGCCATCGGCGACCAGCTCACCTGCGTTTTCGTGGACAATGGGCTGCTGCGTCTTGGCGAGGGTGACCAGGTAATGGCAACCTTTGCCGAGAACCTCGGGGTGAAGGTCATCAGGGTGGACGCTGAAGAGCGGTTTCTCTCGGCGCTGGCAGGAGAGAGCGACCCGGAGAAAAAACGCAAGATCATCGGCAAGCTCTTTGTTGATATCTTCGAGGAAGAGTCGGGGAGAATCGCCGATGCCCGCTGGCTCGCCCAGGGGACCATCTATCCCGACGTCATCGAGAGTGCCGGGGCCAAGACCGGCAAGGCCCACAACATCAAGAGCCATCACAATGTGGGGGGGCTCCCCGACTACATGAAACTGAAGCTCCTGGAGCCACTACGGGAGCTCTTTAAGGACGAAGTGCGCTCCATCGGCGAGGAGTTGGGTCTACCCCGCCAGATGGTCTGGCGCCATCCGTTCCCTGGGCCGGGGCTGGGGGTCAGGATTCTCGGCGAAGTTAAGAAGGAGTATGCCGATATCCTCCGCCGTGCCGATGCGATCTATATCGAAGAGCTCTACGCCGCCGGCCACTATGACAAGATCAGCCAGGCATTTGCCGTCTTCCTGCCGGTAAAGAGCGTCGGGGTCATGGGCGACGGCCGCACCTACGAGTATGTGGTGGCGCTGCGGGCCGTGGAGACGAAAGACTTCATGACTGCGGGCTGGTACCCGCTTCCCTATGAGGACATGGCCCGCATATCGAGCCGGATCATCAACGAGGTAAAGGGGGTCAACCGGGTGGTTTACGACATATCCAGCAAGCCTCCCGCCACCATTGAGTGGGAATAGATACTCGACAGAGGGCGCCTTTCGGCGCCCTTTTTTGTTTCATTTTCATTTTCCTGCCCCGCTTGCACATGAAAATCTTCTGCGGTTTGGTATCATTTCAGCAGAGAGACCAAATTAACCAAGGGGAAGGGGGCTTGTGCATGAACATAATCGACTGTGCGCTCAAGATGGAGGAAGAGGCTGCCAGCCACTACACTCAGTTGGCTGCTGCGTCGTCGGTTGAGGAATTACGGAACATCTTCGGATTGCTGGCCGCTGCGGAGAAAGAACACCACGATGCCCTCATGTCCATGCTGGAAGGTATTGATACTGCAAAGGCGGATTTTAAGGCTCTTGATGACGCGGTTTGCACTTTCAAGCCTCTGCTAGGCAAGCGTGATCTGGTGGCGGAACTGCTTCGGGACCCGGATGGATATCAGCATGTGGTAAAAGAGGAGGAGGAAAGCATCAAATTCTATGAGGAGCTGGCAGCCAAGGCGGACAACGAGGAAGCCCGTGCGCTGCTGCTGAGGCTGGCTGAAGAGGAACGCCGGCATCTGAGCATTGTGGAAAATATCTACTCATTCGTGGAAGCCCCTAAAACCTACCTTGCGTGGGGCGAGTTCAGCAACCTGAAGGAATACTAAACGAACCGTTCCCCGGCAGCAGCGCTAAAGCCCGTCCAGCGACGGGCTTTTTTATTGCGGTGGGGCCGGCAAACACTTTATAGTTGTCAATGTAAGTACCAGCCAGGAGTCGACCAGTGCTGCACCCCATCGAACTTATTATTTTCGATCTGGATGGAACCCTCATCGATTCTCTCCCCGATCTTGCCGACGCCACGAATCATATGCTGAAATCCCTCGGCAGGCCGCGCATCGATCAGGAAGCTGTGCGCAGGCTCGTGGGGCAGGGGGCGCGCCGTCTCGTTGAGCGCGCTCTTCCCGGTGCCCCGGATGCCGAGATCGAACAGGGGCTCGCTTGTTTTCTCGATTTCAATCAACGTCACATTGCAGACCGTACCGTCCTTTATCCCGGCGTTACAGAAACCCTCGACGCGCTGAAGATGCGAGGGATGCGTATGGCGGTCATCTCCAACAAGAACGTGGCGCTCTGTCGTGAGGTTCTGTCGGTGCTCGGCGCAGACCGCCACTTTGAGGAGATTCTCGGCGCCGATTCGTTGCCGTTCCGTAAGCCGTCGCCTGAGCCGGTTCTGAAGTTGCTGGCCGATTTCGGCGTTGCCTCCGGTCATGCAGCCATGGTTGGCGACAGCATAAACGACATGGCGGCAGGCAAGGGGGCGGGGGTTGCGACCGTTGGGTGCACCTGGGGGTATGGTGAGTCGGAGGAGTTGATAGGGGCTGATTATCTTGTTGACAGTTTTGTGGAACTTGTCGAAATACCATTGTTTAATTGTAAAAAGGTAAGTATGTAATGATTAGCGAATCTGCTTATGGGTGGACGGGGCGCCTGCTGCGAGTTGACCTTACGACGAGGAAGAGTTGGTACGAGAATCTCCCGGCGGAACTTCTTAATTCCTATCTGGGTGGGCGCGGCCTTGGGGTAAGGCTTATGCGGGAATGGTACCGCCTTGCTCCCTTCGATCCGGCCATGCCTCTCATCTTTGCTGTCGGTCCCCTTTGTGGTACTCCGGCACCTACAGCGGCACGACTTACGGTTGTCTCACGGTCGCCCCTGACCGGCACCATCTACGACTGCTCCGCCGGTGGGCGTTTTGCCTGGCGTCTGAAGGCCGCCGGTGTGGATGCCCTGATGATTACCGGCACAAGTGCCACCCCGGTCGCGATTGCCGTGACTCCATCCGGTGCGGAAATTGTAGATGTGCCTCAGTTGAGGGGGAAAACGGTCCATGAAACCGTCTCTGCCCTTTCGGGGCGGGGGAGCGTGGCTGCCATCGGCCCTGCCGGGGAGCATGGCGTCCTCTTCGCCAATATCATGATGGGGGAGGGGAACTCGGTTGGGCGCGGCGGTCTCGGTGCGGTCATGGGGGGCAAGGGGCTCAAGGCGGTGACCGTTGACGGCGACCGGGTCGTGGCCGTTGCCGATGCGGCGCGGTTTGAAACGGCCCGGCAGGACGTGATGCGGCTTTTCCGCGCCTCGCCCGTCATTTTTGGTGAGTTGGGCATTGCTGAGTATGGCACCCCGGCCCTGGTGGATCTCATGCGCCAGCGCCGTATGGCCCCCACCGACAACTTCAGGCGCACCGTTTTCGAGGAGTCCGGTAACTATTCCGGGCCGGCAATTCGCCGGGATTTCCACGCCAAAAAGGATGGCTGCTACGGTTGTCCCATCCAGTGCAAGAAGAGCACACCTTCCGGCGAGCATCTTCCGGAGTATGAGACTGTCTCCCATTTCGGGGGGTTGAACGGGAACGCCGGCCTTGCCTCCATCGTCAAATCCAATACCCTGTGCAACGAGCTGGGCATGGACACCATCTCCGCTGCTGCGACCCTGTCGGCGTGGGGCGAGGCCCGCGGCCGTTTCCCCGATGGCGGGGAGGTGCAGGGGCTATTGTCCGACATGGCCTTCCGGAGGGGGGAGGGCGAGCTTCTCTCCCTCGGTTCCCGGCGTGTTGCCGAGGCCTTGGAGCGTCCCGGCCTTTCCATGAGCGTCAAGGGGCTGGAGCTTCCCGCCTACGATCCCCGCGGTGCCTATGGCATGGCGCTGGCCTATTGCACCAGCAGTCGCGGCGGCTGCCACTTGCGGGCCTATCCCATCTCCCATGAGATCCTGCGCAAGCCCATTGCCACCGACCGCTTCTCCTTCTCGGGGAAGGCGCGGATCATTGCCATTGCCGAGGATACCAATGCCGCAGTCGATTCTCTGGTTGCCTGCAAATTTTCGTTCTTTGGCGCCACGCTGGAAGAGTATGCCGAGCTCCTTGCGGCCACCACCGGCATCGACTACTCGCCGCAGGGGCTAAAGGAAATCGGTCGGAGGATTTGTCTCACCGAGCGCTTCTATAACTGCGCCAATGGATTTGGAGTGAAAGACGACATTCTGCCTGAGCGATTCTTTCTTGAGTCCGGTTCAAGCGGTGAGGGAATTGAAGTTCCTCCCCTTGATCGAGTGCGGTTTGAGGAGGAGTTGCAGAAATATTACCGGATTCGGGAGCTGACCCCTGAGGGGACGTTCGCGAATCCGGATTTTTTGCTGAAGCAGCCATAAAATGTGCAAAGCTGATACTTTAAGAAATGTATAAACCTCATTGTCTTTATGAGATATTTTTTGTCTAGTGTTTGCTTGAATGTAAACCGATAAGCAGGTAAGTATATGATTGACCAAGTTGCACGGTACAAGAATAAACTCATAACCGACCGATCGGCCCTGGCGGGAGAGATTGCCATTGCCGCCCAGGATGATGTGCTCATTGTGGACGGCAATCCTGCTTTAGCGCACCTTGCCGGTGAAATTCTCGCCCGGCTCAGTTGTCTAGGCCTGGTGGTGGCTACCCCCTCGCTTCCGTTTGCTGATTTCCTAGTGGCCAGGGCGTCTCGGGAGGAGTCGTGCATCATTCCTCGTGATACGGAGACCCGCACCTTTCTCCATGATATTCCATTTCTGAGGCGGGAAGAGCTGGGAGCAGACGCCGCCCTGAGTATTGCCCGGCTCCTGGGGAGCCGAAAAGGGGTGGTCGTGGAGGGTGTGGGGATCGTGGCAAGCGGTGCACTCACCATAGAGCAGGCCTACATCAACTACTCGTCGATCTTCCACTCCACGTTCGTGAAGTATCTCCAGGATCTGCTCCATGACGGGTTTGTCCTGCCGGGAGAGGCTGAGGCTTTTGCCGCGTTCCGCCGCGACTGGCTTCGCCCGCTCTCGGCCGATGGTCTCGCGTTTCGCCGCGGCCCTCTCGCCGATCCTGCCGTCATCCTCGACGAAATAGCCACCGTGGGGCGCTACACGGTGGAGCGGGGGCTTGTGGACTCATTCTTCGGCAACATCTCCTGCCGGACCGGTGATGTCATCTACATCTCCCAGACTGCCGCCAGCCTTGATGCCCTCGCCGGGTGCATCGATCCCGTCCCAATGGACAATTCCTCCACCTTCGGCATCACCGCCTCCAGCGAGCTGCTGGCACACCGCCGCATTTACGAGGTTTCGGGCGCTGCCACCATCCTCCATGGCCATCCCAAATTCGCGGTGGTCATGAGTATGGAGTGCGACGAAACGGGGTGCACCGTTAAAGACTGCTGGAAGGATTGCGACCGGGTGCGGATGCTGGGTGACGCACCGGTTGTGGCGGGGGAGATCGGCGCCGGCGGGCTGGCGAAGCGGGTCCCGCCGGTCATTGCCGGACCTCGCAGGGCGGTGGTCTACGGACACGGGGTCTTTACGGTGGGCGAGAGGGACTTCGCCGAGGCTTTCCAGGCCATGGTCGAAGTGGAAAACTGGTGCCGCGGGGAGTACTTCCGGAGGGTGGCTGAGCGTCTGACAGCCTGCTGAGGATAAAGTTCTAGCTGAAATGTCTGGGAACGGAGAGGGTGAAGGTGGTCCCGTCGGGCTCCCGGCTGGAGAAGGCGACCTTTCCCTTCAGGTAACGCTCTCCGAAGAGTTTTACGCTGTAAGTGCCGATCCCTCTGCCGGTGGCGGCTTTGGTGCTGAAGGACCGCTGGAATATCTGGAGCTGAACCTCTGCCGGCATCACCCCGGGGTTGGTTACGCTGAAGGTGACCCTGTCGTCGTCGCCGGCACAGGAGAGAGTGACGGTCCCTCCCCTCGGGGTAGCTTCCAGGGCGTTTTTGACGAGGTTACCCAGGATGCGGTACAGAATCTGCTGGTCGCTCTCGATGGATACGTCGACGATATCCCCCATGACCAGAGCGCGCCCTTCGCCAATATCGTGGGAAACGTAGAGGGCATGCACTTCCTGCATCAGGTCCGGGATGTGCACCATCCCCAGATCCGGCTTGAATTCACCCTTTTCGGCGGCAAGTAGATTGCGCTGATGGTTGATCTCATCAATTAGCCGGCCCGACAGCAGAACCAGCCACTGCTTGTATTCGGCTTCTTTAGCGGTGGGGAGACCGGGGTTTTCGGCGAGCATGGAGGCCATGCCGTGAATGCCCCCTGCCGTGTTAATGACGTCATGGAAAAAAACCCGCTCAAGGATGTTCCGCCGCTTCTGGTCGCTGATATCGCGCATGATGCAAACGGTAACCGGGATGCCGTTGACCGTGGCCGGGTTTGAGCAGACCTCCAGGTCCAGTGACGTCCCCCCTTTGCGGTCAAGGGTTATGTGGCATTCGTGGCAGCTCTGCACGAGGTTCTGCTGGCTTTCCAGAATCGACATTACCGCCCCGCATACGGAACAGTGATTGCCGGTACCGCATCCCGACGGTCCCTCTGAAGAAAATATGCAACCGAAGGCCTCGCCGGGACGCTTGCCGATGATGGAATTGGGGTTCCCCAGCCTGAAGGCGTCCAACAGCCGCTTGTTTACGGCAATAACCTGGCGCTCGTGGTTGAGGATGAGGGCATAGTCGGGAATTGCGTCCAGCAGTGACGAGAGGGTTCGGTCAAGGAGCACGCGATAGCGGGTTTCATCAACTTCCATTCGGGATGCCCGCTCGGCGGGGGCGAAGAAAGTTGCGGCTTTATTTTCCTGGGCAGCCTTGGTCATCAGCACTGTCTCCGATTCTTTCAACGTTCTAACAATCTATCGGCATTCGTCGCGGCAGTCAATCTTGTTCATCCTTACGTCATCTGGCAGCGGCATTGAGCCTGACTTTCTCTGTGGTACCCTAAAGAAGGCGCACTGGGAGTGCCCGCAATTTATCCGGCGGTGATCAATTATGAACCCTATTATCCGCCTCACCGACATTCACAAATGCCACCGCGAGGGGGACCGGGAGCGGATTATCTTCCGGGGGGCCGAACTTGCCGTTGAGCCCGGCCAATGGGTTGCCCTCCTGGGTCGAAGCGGTTCAGGCAAGTCAACCCTCCTTAATCTCATCAGCGGTATCGACCTCCCCGACAGGGGCGAGGTTACCGTTGGCGAAGCAACCATCAACCGTCTCACTGAGCGGGAGCGGACGCTCTTCCGCCGCCGTCGCATCGGCTTTGTCTTCCAGTTCTACAACCTGATTCCCACCCTGACGGTTATGGAGAATCTTCTTCTCCCCCTGGAGCTTGCACGGGAACTCACCCCCGAAGGCCGTGCCCTGGCCCGGGAACTGCTGGAGCGGGTGGGGCTTGCCGACAGGGCCTCAAGCTATCCCGACCGGCTTTCCGGCGGCGAGCAGCAGCGGGTGGCTGTGGCCCGGGCGCTCATTCACCGGCCATCCCTCGTGCTCGCCGACGAGCCCACCGGCAATCTGGACAGCGAGACGGGCCGGCAGGTGTTGGAGCTCTTCGATACCCTTGTCCGCGGAACCGGTGCGACCATGATCCTCGTGACCCATGGCGCTGAAGTGGCGCAGCAGGCCGACCGCGTTCTCACCGTCCGGGATGGTCTGCTTGTGGAAATGCCCGGCAATGGGCACGGGCTATGATTCTCTTACGGGCAAGCTTGCGGCACCTTCTTCGCCACCCGTGGCTCACCGCCCTCTCCATCATCGGTGTTGCCCTCGGCGTGGCGGTTGTCACGGGGGTTGATCTGGCCAACGAAAGCGCTGCCCGGGCCTTTCGCGTGGCGGCGGAGACAGTTGCAGGGCGATCGACTCACCAGATCGTCGGTGGGCCGGCGGGGCTACCTGAAGAGTTGTACCGGAGTCTGCGTGTCGACAAGGGAATTCGGCCATCCGCACCGGTAGTGGAGGGATATCTTGCCGTGCCAGGGAAGCCGGGGACGACCCTGCGCATTATCGGCATCGATCCCTTTGCCGAGGGTCCATTCAGGGCCTTCGGCACACGCTTCATAAAGGGTGCCGATTTAGAAGGACTCGTGGCAAGGCCTGCGACGGTGCTTCTGATCCCTGAGACCGCCCGGCGCTTGGGGGTGAAGCAGGGAGAGACCCTGACCGTGGAAACGGGGGGAAGCGACCGCCGGATCACCATCGCCGGTTTTCTGGAGGCAGAGGAAGGGGTGAACCGGCAGGGCCTGGACGGGGTGCTCGTTGCCGACATTGCCACGGCACAGGAACTCCTCGGAATGGTGGGGCGGCTCTCCCGCATTGACCTGATCCTGCCAGGTGAAGATGAGGGAGAGGCCCGGCTCACTGCCTTGCGGAAGCTGCTTCCGGCCGGCGTGGAGGTAATCGCGGCCGGCACCCGGGCTGGAGGTCTTGACCAGATGACCCGGGCCTTCCGCCTCAACCTGACGGCCCTGAGCCTTCTGGCCCTCGTGGTCGGCATGTTCCTCATCTACAACACGACAACCTTTGCCGTGGTGCGCCGCCGTCGACTAATCGGCATGCTGCGGGCAATGGGGGTGACGCGGCGTGAAATCTTTGCGCTGATATGCGGCGAGGCATTTGTCACCGGCCTCATGGGGATGGTGCTTGGGCTTGCAGGGGGGATGCTGCTGGGGCGAGTGCTGACGGGGCTTGTCACCCGCACCATCAACGATCTCTACTTCGTGCTCCAGGTTGGAGAGATGACCCTTTCACCCGTCATCCTTGCAAAGGGGGCGTTTCTCGGCGTAGGGGCAACCCTTGCCGCTGCTCTTCCTCCGGCATATGAAGCGACGACTGCTCCGCCACGGGCTGTGCTGGTTCGTTCGGTCATTGAGTCCAGAGCCCGTCGCCTCGTGCCCCTGGCTGCGCTCTTGGGGTTCTTGTCCATCGGAGGAGGGTGCCTCCTCTTTATCGGAGACTCGGGGGGGATCGTTACCGGTTTCGTAGGGCTGTTCGCCCTCATTATCGGTTACGCACTGCTGGTGCCTGGCGCAACGGTTCTGAGTGCAGCCGTTTTCCGTCCCATTGCCGGTGGGATCGCGGGCTCCCTCGGCAGGATGGCCGCACGGGGTGTGGCGGCATCCCTTTCCCGTACCGGCGTGGCCACGGCGGCCCTGGTTGTGGCCGTCTCCGCGACCATCGGAGTCGGCATCATGGTCGGGAGTTTTCGCGTGACGGTGGAGCGTTGGCTTGAGAACAGACTGCGGGCTGATGTTTTCGTGACAACTGTCGGAACCGGAACCGGAAGGGAAAAACCTCCCTTAAACCCGGCGCTCGTTGAGCGCCTGGCGTCGGTGCCCGGTGCCGCGGCCAGGAGCCTCACGCGCCGCGTGACCGTCGAAACGGCGGAGGGAGCGACCGATCTTCTAATCATGGATGTCCCCCGACAATCATCATTCGGGTTTCGTTTAAAGGAGGGAAATCCTGACCAGGTGTGGCGGTCCTTCAGCAGGGGAGAAGCGGTCATTGTCTCCGAACCCTATGCTTTTCGGCACCGGGTGGGGCCCGGAGACCAGATTCTTCTGCGCACTGGCGGGGGAATGAGGAGGTTCCCCGTAGCCGGCATCTACTACGAATACGGTTCCGATGCCGGGGTCGTCACCATGGCCCGTATCGCCTATCTCCGTTACTGGAATGACCCGAGTGTGGATGGCCTAGGTTTCTACGGTGCCAAAGGGGTCTCCACCGATCGGCTTGCCGCAGAGATACGGGCTCTGGCCGGTACGAACCGGATAACCGTTGTCTCTAACCGTGAACTGCGTGAAGCTTCCGTGGCGGTCTTCGACCGGACCTTCGCCATCACCGGGGTTCTGCGGCTCCTGACGGTGGTGGTGGCTTTCGTGGGGGTTCTTTCGGCCCTCATGGCTATCCAGGTGGAGCGTGCTCGGGAACTTGCAGTGCTGCGGGCGGTGGGATTAACCCCCGGTGAGGTGTGGGGCCTGATCTGCGGTGAAACGGGGCTTATCGGTCTGATTGCCGGATTCCTCTCGCTTCCGCTCGGCATATTCGAGGCCCTTGTCCTTATCCATGTCATCAACCGCCGCTCCTTCGGCTGGACCATGGAGCTCTCCATCGATCCGGCTATTCTATTTCATGCGCTTCTGCTTGCCTGTTCGGCAGCTCTGATTGCCGGCATCTGGCCCGCCTTCACCATCGCCCGCACATCGCCGGCCCTTGCACTGCGGGAGGAAGAGTAGCATGCGGCGCGGCATCGTTTTGCTCATTGTTGTGGCGCTGCTCTGTGCAGGTGCTCTTGTCTGGCTGTTGGCGAGCGATGACAGCACTCCCAGGCTCGAACGGGGGATCAGTGTGGCCGACGCTCTTGGCGGGTCTCCGCCTGCCGGGTTTCTTCGGGCATCTGCTCCACGCCGCTTCGAATTTCCCGTCGATCATGGCCCCCATGACGGTTACCGCACCGAGTGGTGGTATTTCACCGGCAACCTGGCAACGGCCGGGGGACGCCATTTCGGCTACCAGCTCACGTTCTTTCGGGTGTCTCTGGATCCCGTACCCGTGGGCCGCCACTCCCAGTGGGGCGCTAATCACATCATTATGGCCCACTTCGCCCTCACCGATGTGGAGGGGAGGCGCTTCCACCATGCCGAGCGCTTCAGCCGCTCCGCCATGGGGCTTGCCGGTGCGTCCGGGCAGCCTCTCCGGGTATGGCTCGAAGACTGGTCCGCTGTTGAAACGGTGGATCAGCCCTTGCGTCTGCGGCTCAAGGCCCGCGAGGGGGATGTGGCGGTCGATATTACGGTTACTCCCCGAAAGTCCGTGGTCCTGAATGGAGAGGCCGGGTTAAGCCGAAAGAGCGGCCAACCGGGGAATGCTTCCTATTACTATTCAATACCTCGCATGGAAACAGCCGGCACCATCGCCGTAGAAGGAAAGAACTTCGTCGTGGCAGGCCTTTCCTGGCTCGACCGGGAGTGGGGGACCAGTGCCCTGGGGCCGGATCAGGCAGGGTGGGACTGGTTTGCGCTGCATCTTGACGACGGCCGCGACGTCATGTTCTACCGCCTGCGCCGTTTTGACGGCGGCACTGAATCCTGGAGTTCAGGCACCCTCGTTGCTGCTGACGGATCGTATCGTCACCTCGATCACGATGATGTGAAGACCAGTGTCCTCCATTGGTGGCGCAGCCCGGCAAGCGGTTTCCGCTACCCATCGCAGTGGCGATTGAATATACCATCCGAGCGCCTTGATCTTGAAATAACCCCCCGAATTCCCGATCAGGAGCTTCTTGCTTCCGTTTGTTACTGGGAAGGGGCCGTCCAGGTGAAAAGCCTTGTCCCTGGCGGGCCGGGCGGTTTAGGCTATCTGGAGATGACAGGGTATGGCGGCAAGGATGAGTCAGTTAATTGACGTTTTTTGCGCTTTTTCGTAAATTTTTTTTGTCGAGGTGTCATTTTTTTCTAAAGATTTTTCCGCTTCGTGACGATATAGTAATCAATAAGAGAAACGGAGGGTACGGAGGCTTTGAGTGCCATGAAAATAGACGATAACCCCATATTGCCGGCAACGGTGGTGGCAAGAAATGATGCAGCTGCTCTTGCCGCTGGTGAGACCCATAAAAACGGCACTGCTGCTGCGGGGCAGGGGGGGGATACTGTTAATCTCTCCGGCAATGCCGAGCGGGTTGCCCGGATGAGCGAGGCTCTCCAGAGCATTCCCGACATCCGGATGGAGCGGGTTGACGAGATCAAAAAACAGGTGGCTGCCGGAGAATACAACGTAAGTGCCCGCGCAGTGGCCGAAAAGATGCTCATGTCCATGAAAAAAGGGGTTGCCGTCTGACCGCTTTTAGAAAATATGCGTTGAAAAGCCCGCCTTGCGCGGGCTTTTTTCTTGCCTCGTTTACAGCGGGTGGTACTCTCATGCCATGGAAACTTCCTTCCCGGCATTCATGGCAACTCCGCATCTGGCGACACTTCGGCGGATTGCTGCGGCCCTTGGCCGGCCGAGTTACGTTGTGGGCGGAAGCCTGCGGGATATCCTGCTGGGACGCGCCGTAAATGATGTGGATGTTGCCGTTGACGGCGGGGCCGAAAAGCTTTCCCGCGGTTTCGCCAGTGATTGTGGCGGCACCTTGTTCCCCCTCGACACGGTGCGAGGACATTTCCGCGTCATCATCAGGGAAGAACCCGGAACCGTAACTTTCGACTTCGCCCCCCTCAAGGGTTCCGGCATACTTGAAGACCTTGCGCTGCGCGACTTCACCATCAACGCACTTGCCGTCCCGCTCCAAGGTAACGTTGAGCTGATGGACCCCCTCAACGGCAGCGCCGACATCTGCGCTAAACAGGTGAGATGCTGTTCCGAAGCGGCCTTTCGAGACGACCCGCTGAGGCTCGTGCGCGCATTCCGCTTTGCCGCCACCCTTGGTTTCCATATCGAGCCTGGAACCCTTGCTGCGATACCCGCACACGCGCCGTTGATCGCACATTGCGCCGGTGAGCGGATTCGGGACGAACTTTTCCGGATACTCGCTATGCCGGACGCCTCCTCCTTCTTCCGCACGATGGGCGAATCGGGGCTTCTCTTCTCCGTTTTCGGACTCTTGCCTGCGCGGATTTCTTCTGCGGTCGAGGCAATGGACAGGGTTCAGAAGGTTGCTCAATCCGTTTTGCTGTTTGGTGTCGAATCGGCAGCAAAGGTTGAGTCGCGGCTCCGGCAGGAAGTCCAGGAGGGGATAACGGTCCTCTCAATAATGAAATTGGCAGCCTTTTTAGCTGCAGTCCAGATCGCTCCCTATGGGGCGGTCGAGCGGCTGAAGCTGGGGAAAGTCGGCGGGCAACTTGTGGAGAAGCTGTATTGTGCCGGGACGTTGCCAATGTCGGGCCATTATGATGCCGTCTCGGCATACCGACTTTTCACCGGCTGCGATCCGGCCGGGGAGGAACTCCCCTTGATGCTTCTGGCCTTGGGGCGCATCTCCGAATTGTGCTGTTGCGAGTTGATCGATTACTATCAGCACCGCCACATCCCCCGAGGAGGCATCCTCCTCCTGTCAGGTTCCGAAATCATGGCCCTGCTTTCCGCCCCTCCAGGCAGGATAGTGGGAGAAGCGCAGGGGCTTCTCCGTGAGGCCCAGAGCACCGGTGAAGTGCGAACTGTCGCTGAAGCACGGGACTTTCTCAGGAAAAAACTGTTGACAACCAACGGCCCCATGGGCTAAAAAGTTCATCTCAATCAAGCGGGAATAACTCAGTGGTAGAGTGTCAGCTTCCCAAGCTGAAGGTCGCGGGTTCGAATCCCGTTTCCCGCTCCAATAAAAACAAGGGGTTAGGCAATGTGCCTAGCCCCTTTCTTTTTACCAATGAACGTTTTGCATCCGTTTTTGCATCCGTTTGTAATTGAACGGTCGTGAAAAACAGTACAACCAAGAGAAACATGGTGCAACATTTACGCGAATTGCACTGCATTTCATAGTAATCAACGGAATAAGGCTCGACGTCGGGGATGATTCCTTCCTAGAAGGAACCCCTACCATCCGTTTTTGCATCAGTTTACGGAAAATACTCAGTCTCCACTGGGTGTTATGGCACCTGCACGCGGTGATTTCCAGGGCTACGGCGAGGGCTTTTCTGTCCTTTATAGTCATCTTCTCCGGTTTGATCATGGGATACCGCCTTTAATGGCAACTTCTCTCCGCTGTTCTCCCCTCACTTGAAAATTTCATATGCCGCCAATTATATTGAAACTATTCTGTAAACAGTGGGTTAGCCCCAAGATTAGGAGGCAGGCAACATGGCGACACACAAGATTATCTGGACGGAAATTGATGAAGCACCCGCACTGGCAACGTACTCTTTGCTGCCTATCGTTCAGGCGTTTACCAAGGGGACCGGCATTGAGGTGGAAACCCGTAATATCTCACTTGCTGGCAGGATTGTTGCCAATTTCCCCGAGAACCTGTCGGAATCACAAAGGATTCCCGATCATCTGGCCCAGTTGGGTGAGCTTACCCAGAGCCCAGAAGCAAATATCATCAAGCTCCCCAATATCAGTGCTTCAGTCCCTCAGCTGAAAGAGGCCATAAAGGAGCTCCAGAGCCAGGGATACAATGTCCCCGATTATCCAGAGGACCCCAAGACCGACGCCGAGAACGAGATCAAGGAGAGGTATGCCAAGGTGCTCGGCAGTGCCGTCAACCCGTTGCTGCGCGAGGGTAACTCCGACCGTCGAGCTCCTCTGTCGGTGAAGAACTTTTCAAAGAAGAATCCGCACAAACTCGCCCCCTGGAGCCCGGAATCCAGGGCACATGTCGCACATATGACCGGAGGCGACTTTTATGGCAACGAAAAGTCCATAACCGCAGAGGACGCATTCGAGTTCAGGATCGAGCTGGTTAACAAGGACGGCAAGACAACCGTCCTGAAAGACAAGATGAAGGCGGAGAAGGGCGAAATCCTTGACGGCACCTTCATGAGCAAAAAGGCGCTTAGCCAGTTCTTTACTGAACAGATTGAGCATGCCAAAACTCAGGATCTGCTCCTCTCCCTGCACCTCAAGGCCACCATGATGAAGGTCTCCGACCCGGTCATGTTCGGTAATGCCGTATCCATCTTTTACAAGGACGTGTTTGAGAAACATGCGACAACCTTCAAGGAGCTTGGCGTCAATCCCAACATGGGGCTCGGCGACCTCTACAAGAAAATCCAGAGCCTGCCGGAAGCAAAGCGTGCCGAGATCGAAGCCGACATCCGGGCTGAGTACACCAAGCGTCCGAGGCTGGCGATGGTTGATTCAGACAAAGGTATCACCAACCTGCATGTGCCCAGCGACGTCATCGTTGACGCCTCCATGCCGGTAGTTGTGCGTGACGGAGGCAAGATGTGGGGGCCGGACGGCCAGCTCCATGATACCAAGGCAATGATCCCGGACCGCTGCTACGCCACGATGTACAAGGAGATCATCGAGGACTGCAAGAAGCATGGCGCCTTCGATCCCGCCACTATGGGCTCCGTCCCCAATGTTGGTCTCATGGCCCAGAAGGCCGAAGAGTACGGTTCCCATCCGACCACGTTTGAAATTCCTTATGATGGAATAGTTCGCGTGGTCGACGCCAACGGCAAGGTACTGATGGAGCATCAGGTGGAGGAAGGCGATATCTGGCGAATGTCCCGCGTGAAGGACATCCCGATCCAGGACTGGGTCAAGTTGGCCGTCAAGCGTGCGAGGGCCACCGGCACCCATGCCGTTTTCTGGTTGGACAAGAATCGAGCCCATGACGCCCAGGTTATTGCCAAGGTAGAGAAATACCTGAAGGATCACAACACCACCGGCCTCGAAATCAGGATTTTGCCGCCGGCTGAGGCCATGCGATATTCGCTGGAACGAATCCGTAAAGGGCTGGATACCATCTCGGTCACCGGCAACGTTCTCCGGGACTACCTGACAGACCTCTTTCCTATCCTAGAACTGGGGACCAGCGCCAAGATGCTCTCCATTGTGCCGCTGCTGGCGGGCGGCGGTCTGTTTGAGACCGGCGCGGGAGGTTCTGCCCCCAAGCATGTTCAGCAGTTTGTCAAGGAAGGATATCTGCGTTGGGATTCCCTCGGGGAGTTCT